>Ga0268281_1000915_pt1 | contig 19040 bp, 18 predicted proteins | sample saktaG_10_FD_190134 | JGI IMG/M metagenome (GOLD analysis project Ga0268281, IMG submission 190134) | Saline water microbial communities from Sakinaw Lake, British Columbia, Canada - sak_2011_5_24_50m | ecosystem: Environmental > Aquatic > Non-marine Saline and Alkaline > Saline ... | reverse complement strand
TTCGCAAGAAGGCACCCGATGCCGAGCGGCCTTACAGGTTGCCCTGGGGCAACCTGATACCCATCCTGGCCCTGGTCGGAGTAGTCCCCACCTTCCTCATCTCCCTGGGCATCCTCACCACCGAGGCTCTGATCGTCTTCGTAGCGTGGTTCGCCATCGGCGTTATCTACTACCTGCTCTACCGCAGGAAGATGGCCTGACCTGAACATATTGATATCAGCAGTGCTAAATACGGGACAACAAGAGTATTTATTGTAAATAAATGGGGAGGCAGAAAAATGGCTAAAAAAGAATACAAAACGACTTTTAATCAGCTTATAAACGACCTGTTGTCCGGAAAAACATTTTACGATCTGATAGATTGGAAAAGGTTCGTGCAAAGGGAGTCTACAGTCTTTATCGTTGTCGATGCACAGAATGACATTGTTCATAAGGACGGCAACTTAAATTTCACGGGGACCTGGAAAGTCGCTGAAGAACTGGGGCTGGTTCAGAATATCAAAAACATTGTCGCAGCCTGCAGAAAAAAGCAGATACCTGTAATTTGGGTTCGCCAGACATTCCTGGCGGGAGGGAAAGATCTTTTTCCGGGCTCCTATTTTGAAGCACTTATCAGTTTCCTCCGCACCGCTATACCGGACCTGATGCTGGGTGATACCTGGAATATCGATATCGTCGACGAGCTTAAGGCAGTTATGGAACCCAAAGACCTGGTCATTGATAAACGTCTCTGGAGCACCTTCGAGGGGACGAACCTGCAGACTTATCTCCATTATTTGGGCACAAAGACAATTATTGTCTGCGGATGTGAAATCGACCAGTGCGTGGAAGCCACTATACGAAGCGGATGGGACCGTGGCTACCTGTCCGTACTTGTTAGCGACGCATCGGCCACCGCCAATATTGAGACCACCAAATTGGCCTGCCAGAGAATGGGCCTGATGATGGCGCCCGTATTGACGGCAAATGAGGTGGTCGGCCTGATAAACAACCTGTAGATCGGCAGGTAAATAACCAGTTGTAGCGGAGAATCGAGGGCTGAGCCTACCCAGCCCTCGGGTAACTTACATGCGGCAGCTACTGTGAAGAATGCTAATTCGAAAACAATCGTCGGAAAAGTCACACGTAATAGTCTAAAAGTAGAATTTGATAACTATGCCGGATAAGGAGGGCATTATGAGTGTAAAACCATTGAGCGGAATCAAAGTACTCGACCTGACCTGGATATATGCCGGGCCCTTTGCCACCCAGATACTGGGCGATTTGGGCGCGGAGATTATTAAAATTGAAGCTGCCCCGGTAGGCGATAAGACCAGGATCATTCCGCCCTTTAAAAATAATTACAGCGGCTATTTCGCCACACTGAATAGAGGAAAAAAATCTGTTGCTTTGAATTTGAAGAGCGCAAAGGGCAAAGAAATATTCCTGGGATTAGCCAAAAAGTGCGATATACTCACGGAAAATTTCATGCCGGGCGCCATGGAAGACCTGGGCCTTGATTATGAGACTGTTAAGAAGGCAAATCCGCAGATAATCTACGCGTCGACTTCAGGTTTTGGCAGCTTTGGGCCTTATTCACACATGCATTGTGTCGACCCCATAGGTCAGGCCATGGGCGGCCTGATGAGCCTGACAGGTTACCCTGATATGCCGCCGCTCAAGACAGGGCCGGGCATAGCCGATTCCATCACCGGACTTTACTGGCTGGTCGGTATCCTTTCCGCTTTGCGCCTGAGAGATATGACCGGGGCAGGGCAGAAACTCGAAGTTGCCATGGTGGACAGCATATTTACAATGCTGGAGGAGAATGTTATCAAGACGAGCATGGAAGGAGCTGCTCCGCCCAGGCGGGGAAACCTGGATCCGTTCGGCGCACCATGGGATGCTTTCCTCACCAGGGATGACCGGTGGGTAATGGTTTGTGCTTTCGGCGGCCCTGTATTCGAGGAACTCTATCGTCTGATGGGACGCGATGATCTCGTCGAAAAATACGGCGGCGACAATATGGAGGCATTCATCAACCGCGCCATCAACCAGGCTGAGCTCAATAAGGCTTTCGCCGAATGGGTGAGGGCCACGCAGACCGCTGATGACCTGGTAACCCTGCTGGTAGCGATGGGTGCTCCCGTGGGTATAGTCAAAGACATAAAAGAGCTCCTGGATGACCCCCACCTGAAAGCTAGGAACATGGTAGTTGATGTCGAGCACCCCAAACTGGGACATGTAAAGACATTCAATACCCCCATTAAATTCGCCGGACTTACAGTGGGAGTTGAGCCGGGGACAAACCCGCACGACCCTGAACTGGGGGAGCACAGCGACTCGGTGCTGAAAGACTATTTAAACAAAACGGACGCGGAGATTAACGAACTCCGCAAGGAAGGAGTGATCTGGATATAGGCTTTGAAATCCGCATCTGGCCGGCAAATATATACCCGAATGCGCATGCAATTGTGCCGCAAATTATGAGCCGATCAAGGGAGGTCTGACATATGATCATAGATGTCTCCAACACGTTGCCCACGCGGGAGATGCTGTTCGCCGATCTCTTTACCCCCCAACCCGGCATGGAGGGCTATCTCAAGCTTTTCGGCGCCAGGTGGAGCGCCTGGCTGGGCCTCACCCCGCAGGAGTTCGACGAGATGGCCAATACACTCTCAAGCGATAAGCTGCTCGAAACACTGATTGACCTGGCCGAGACGGGCCCCATAGGCATGGAAAACTTCGTCAGGATACTCAACGAAAACGGTATCACCTGGTCTGCCGTACATAATATGGACGAGTCCGGCGCCACGGGCTCGGCCCTGCCTAACGAGTACGTGGAAGACATACTGAAAAAGTACCCGGGACAGTTTATCGCCTTTGCCGGCTTCAATCCGCACAAGCCGGAAGAGAGCCTGGCCAGCGTGGAGCGCGCCCTCACCACCCAGGGCTTCAAGGCCGTTGTTTTTCGTCCCTTCGTGCAGGGCTATTACGCTGATGACCGGCGCTACTACCCGGTCTACAACCTGTGCGAAAAAATGGGGGTGCCCATCTGGATACATACATCGGTGAATTGGATGGCAAACATTTCAATGTATTACGGGCATCCACGTTACCTGGAGCAGGTGCTGATCGATTTCCCCAGGCTGAATATCATAGCCGGGCACGGCGGCTGGCCCTGGGTACCCGATACGGTCCTCATGGCATGGAAGTACGATAACCTTTACGTCGACACATCGGCACACAGGCCTAAATATCTTGCCACGCCCGATACCGGCTGGGACATGTTCATGCGCTATGCCAACTCCACCATACAGGACAAGATCTGCTTTGGCTCCGACTGGCTCTCCATCGGCATGCAGATCAGGGATGTGCTTAATGAGGTCGACCAGTGGCCGTTAAAGGACAGCGTAAAGGAGAAGTTCCTGTATAAGAACGCGGCACGGATTTTCCACCTGGAATAGGCCGCCTTAGCCGGGGCGTGCGGCGGCTGATATTACGGCCGCGGCTGCCTGACCATGGCCCAGGCCCGGGGGCCGTCCCCGCACACGCACGTTTCACTTCTAACCTCAAAATCGTGCTTTGCGTAGAATGCAACGTTCTTTGCAGTCATGGTATCCAACAGGCAGGGCAGCCGTTTTTGGTCCGACCTCTCAAGCACCGGCCTGATCAGCAGGCTGCCTGTGCCTTTCCCCTGTTGCGCCCTGTCAACACCCAGAAACATCAGGTAGCAGTAACTGCCCGGCATCAGTTCCCTGTGCTGCTTATTAATGTAATGTGTGAAACGGCTTAACCTCTGGTATGTATGCTCTCCCAGTAAATCCTTCAGGCCGAAGCGCGGGTCGTCCTGCCTTGGTACAACCGGCCGCTCAGCATCACCGGGGAAGAGCCACGCCGCCACCCCGGCCGAGGACGAGTCGATATATGCCTCACCCACCATAACGGTATACTCCAGGTTGGCCTGGAAAAACCGGCCGAACTGCTCGGGCCGGTCGGCATGGCCGGGGAAAAGGTACTCCATCAGCGGATCGCCCGTAAATGCGTTCACCAGGATTTGAACGGCTTCACCTATTCCCGGTTGCGTAAGCCTTATAAGAGCGTTTGAAGTCGGCTTCATATAAAACAACCCTGACATCAAATTCGTGTAAATTATAATGTAAAGGACGGTAAAGCTGAAATAAAAGTCGAACCTTTTGACGAACCGACCGGCTTGCTTTACCCTTATGAATATGAACGGGAACGACATCGTCGGCCGCACACTGCAAAAGTGGACGGGTGGAAGCAACGGCAGGGATGCAATGATAGCGGTCTTCCACAGGATACGCGATATCCCCTACGGCGTGCTGCCCGAGCTGAACAGCCCGGTCGAATACCGTCGCATACTCGAGGTAAACATGGGCTCCTGCACGCCCAAGCACCTGCTGATGTGCGATATGTACAGCAGGATGGGGCTGAACGTCCTCTACGCCGTGTACCCTTACCGCTGGGCTGAGCTCGAGGAGCTTTACCCGCCGGAGCTCTGGAAGCTGGCGCAGCAGATGGGCCCGGTCAACCACCTGGCCTGCAGGGTCGAGATAAAGGGGCGATATGTGCTGGTAGATGCAACGGTGGACCCGCCCCTGGGCAAGATCGGCCTGCCCTTCACCGCAAGCTGGGACGGGGAATCGGATACCGCCCTGCCGGTGCTGCCGGCGGGCGAAGAGGAGCTATACCACCCCTCTGAAGCCGACCTCATGCCGCCGCCCGACCTGGACGATACCGCCCTCGCCTTTTACGAAGGGCTCAATCTCTATTTCCAGAGGATACGCGATGGGAAATATTGAGGCGGGCCTGGTGCTGCGCAACGCCGGCGCTATCACTCTCGACCCGCGCCGCCCGCAGGCCAGGACCATCTACATCCACGGCGCGCATATACTCAAGATAAGCAGCAAAGATATAGATCCAAAGCTGGTTGGCGCCGCCGCGCAGGTCATCGACTGCCGTGGCAGGGCCGTGATCCCGGCCTTCCACGATGCGCACTGCCATGTAACAGCCTACGCCGAAAGCCTGCTCAATATCGACCTGGGCCCCGCATCGGTCATCTCCATCGAAGATATCATAAGCAGGATCAAGGCGGCGGCGGCTACCACGCCGGCCGGCGCATGGATCAGGTGCGCCGGCTACAACGAGTTTTACCTGGCTGAGAAAAGGCATCCCACCCTGCGCGATCTCGACCGTGCCACGACCGCTCACCCGGTAAAGCTGACTCACCGCAGCGGCCACGCCCACGTGCTCAACAGCGCAGCGCTGGCGCTGGCGGGCATCAGCGGCCGCAGCGAGGAGCCGCCGGGCGGCATGATCGAGCGCGACCTGGAGACCGGCCAGCCCAACGGCCTGCTCTTCGGCATGGGCCCTTACCTGGCCGAAGTAATACCCCCGGTCGGTGAAGCCGAGCTCGATGGGGCAGTGTCCCGCGCCGGCCGGACACTGCTGCGCCTGGGCATCACCACGGTGCAGGACGCCTCGCAGGGCAACGGGCCCGAGTGCTGGAACAGGTTCCTCGAGTGGAAGAGACGGGGCCTGTTCCCACCGCGCACCATTATGATGTCTGGTGTTGAAGGGGCAAGGCGGCTGTACTCCGGGCAAACGTTTAACGAATACGGCACGGGGCTGCTTAGAGGCGCGGTCAAGATCATGCTGGACGAGGTCAGGGGCAGCCTCAACCCTCCGCAGGATGATCTCAACCGCCTGATGCTCGAGATACAGCAGAATGGTCGGCAGGCAGCCATCCACGCCGTGGAGGAGACTACGGTCGGGGCGGCCACTGCTGCCCTGGAATATGCCACGGATAAATGCCCGCGCAAGGGCAGCCGTCATCGCCTGGAGCACTGCTCGTTATGCACGCCCGAGGCGGCCCGCAGGCTATTAAGGTTGGGGGTGGTCGTGGCGACCAACCCGGCCTTCATCTATTACAGCGGCGAGCGCTACCTGTCCACTATGCCGCGGAAGCAGCTAAGCCACCTCTACGCCGTAAAGGACATGCTGAGATCGGGGCTGAGGGTGGCTGCGGGGTCGGACGCGCCGGTGGCCGGGCCCGACCCGCTCAAGGGCATCTACGCCGCCGTGACCCGGCTTGCTGAAAACGGGCGGCAGGTTGCGCCGTCCCAGGCCGTTTCAGCCCTGGAGGCTCTCAGATTGTACACGGCCGAAGCCGCCTACTCGTGCTTCCTCGAAGCCAAATTGGGAAGCCTGTCGAGGGGCAAATTGGCCGACCTGGTGGTGCTGAACGGCAACCCGCTGCACGTTGGTCCGGCGGAACTGAAAGACCTCAGGGTTGAGACGACCTTGATGGACGGCAAAGTAGTCTACGGCCAGGCCGATTAGCCGATAACGCCCTGCGAAACCAGCAGCTTGAAACGCTCCTCATCCATGCCCAGCAGGTCCAGGAAAACCCGCCGGTTGTCGGCACCCAGCAGCGGCGAAGCACTGACAAATCGCGCCGGTGTGCCGCTCATCCTGATGGGATTGCCGTCGGCCCGTATTACGCCTAGGGCCGGGTGCTGCAGCTCGACGAAGAAGCCCCGCTCGCAAAGCTGGGGGTCGGCGGCCAGGTCCGAGGCATCGTTGACGGCCGCGGCCGGCACACCCGCCTCCTGCAGCATATGAAACACCTCATGATTGGTGTGGGCGGACGTCCATTCCCCGATCAGAAGGTCCAGTTCCTCCGCGTTTTCTAAACGTCCCGTGAGGTGCGAGAACTTTTTCTGCCGCGCCCGCACGGGATCGCCCATGGCGCGGCACAGGGAGCGCCATTCATCTTCATCGTAGACCGCGATCACGCACCAGCGGTCATCGCCCCTGCAGGGATAACACCCGTGCGGCGCGGCGGGCTGCCGGGCAGGGCTGTTGCCCTGCGGACCGGCGGCGCGGCCGCCGAGGGACAGGCTTATCAGCTCCGGCCCGAGCGTGCTGCAGGCGGCCTCAAGCTCGGAAATCTCGATATACTCACCAAGCCCAGAGGCATTCCTGCGGCGCAGGGCGGAAAGGGCCGCCAGCGCCGCGTAAAGGCCGGAAATGTGGTCGGCAAGGGCGAACCCGATGCCGTTGGGCCTGCCCTCCCGGTAGGACGTGAGCTTGGTAAGAGCGGACAACGCCTGAACAGTCGGCCCCAGCGCGGCGTAGTCCTGCCAGGGCCCGCCTCGGCCGAAACCCGAGAGGCTGACCATCACCAGGCCGGGGTTGGCATCCCTCAAGCGCACGTAATCCAGCCCCCAGTTATGCATCACGCGCGGTGTAAAGTTCTCCATGACGACGTCGCATTTCTTAACCAGATCGACAACGACCTCCCTCGCCTCGGTCTTGCCCAGGTCCAATGTAATGCCCAGCTTGTTGCGGTTCCAGGCGGCGAAATATCCCGTTTGATTGTCCTCGGCCCCGGTCGCGGTGTGCTTCGACTGCACTTTTATCACCTCCGCGCCGAAGTCGGCCAGCAGGCGCGTGGCATAGGGCCCGGCCAGCATCCATGTGAAATCAAGCACCCGTATGCCGCGCAGGGGCATACCTTCAGGTGCGCCCGCCTTTTCGGGCGGGTTTGAAAACCCGCCCCTACAGGAAACAGCTTTCCCGTCATGCTCGCCCATGAAAGGCGCCCGCCGCCATTCATAGTTGGGTGTACCGGGTAAAACGATAACGGGCCGGGGGACCTCGAATCCCTGCTCCGCCAGCGGGTGGGCGGCCGGCAAGAAGTACTGCCTGGCCCGCAGCTGTACGTTCTGCAATACATCTACTATGGAGCTGACCGGCGCCCAGGGAAAGCGCATGTCCTGTCCCAAATTGAAAAGTTCGGCGCTGCCGTGCTGGCAGGTCCAGAAGGTCAGCACCTCCTGTATGTCCTCGATATGCAGCCTGCGGTAACTCTCCTCGCACCAGGCAGGCTGACGGAATTCGGCGGCCATGTCGCGTTGTCCGAGCAGCTCCACCAGCGTGTCCCACTCGCGGTTGAAGGTCATAAAGATATAGCTGTCGCGGCAGGGGAAAAGGTCGGCCGCCCCGTTCCATTGCAGACTATTTAATCGGCGGGGGACCACGTTATCATGGAAATACTGCACCATGACGTGTTCGAGGGCGGCGGCGGCAGCCTCCTGCAGAGAGATGTCTATGTGTTGTCCTTTCCCCGCCAGGTCCCGCCAGCGCAGCGCCATCAGTATGCCGCAGGCGGCGAAGAGCGAGGCCAGATAATAGGGCTGCGCGCTGTAGGGCTGCAGCGGCTGCCTGCCGGTCGATCCGCAGACGCACATCTGACCGCCCGCAGCGGATGCAGCCAGCCCGCAGGATTTGTAGCTGCTGTAAGGCCCGGACTGCCCGAAGCCGCTGACCGAGGCCATGACCAGCCCCGGATTGATACGGCTGAACGGCTCATAGCCCAGACCGGACGCGGCCAGGAAACCAGGGAGGTAAGACTCGACCACCACGTCGCAAGATTGAGCCAGTTTCAGGATGTGCTCCCGCCCCGCTGGGGCGAGGGGATCAACGGTTATGCCGAGCTTGCCGGCATTTTCGTACCAGAAAGAAAGGCTGCGTTCATGCCCGTGATCGCCGGCCAGGAAAGGCCCGGCCGAGCGCGCAACGCTGCCTCCCGGCGGTTCCGCCAGCAAAACCTCGGCCCCCAGGTCGCAGAGCAACCTGCAGCAGAATCCGGTCCAGCGCCCGGACAGTTCGAGGACGCGTATGCCGGACAGCGGTTGCGGGTACAGGCGGGGGTGGGACATGATGCCCTAATTATGTCATTGAGTGGTAGGCGAATCAACGCCCCTATTGAAGGGCGTACCTTCAGGTGCGCCCGCACGTTCGGGCGGATTTAAAAACCCGCCCCGAATAATATTATCAGTCGGAGGAGGGAAGCGCCTTGGGCTTCTGCAGCTCCATCTCTTTGCCGTCGCAGATAATAGTGCCTTCCCCGGCCTTGGTGCAGAGCACCTCGGTCCCGCAGACTTCGCACTTGAATCTCTTGCCAAGCTGGTTTGACATCTTATCTCTCCTGTAAAGGTTTAAGCCCTCTTACTTCTTCTGTTCCATGGGCTGCCCGCAGCAGGTTATCTGCCCGTTGCCTCCCTTGGTCACGATGAACTCGGAGCCGCACTTGCTGCAGATATATTTCTTGCCGATCTGGTTGGCCATTTTTAAATCCCTCCAGACTATTATTTTAGTCTCAATTCAGCCTTCATGCAAAACGGAGCTACAGCTCCATCTCATGGAAATCATCTGCCACCACCAACCGCGCAGCCGTCATCTTCTGCACGTCCTCCGGGGTGATGCCGGGTAGCGCCTCTTTAAGCAGCAGCCCTTTGGGCGTAACCTCGATCATCGCATAATTGGTCACTATGACATCCACGCACCCTTTGGCCGTCAGCGGGTAGGCGCACTCATCCAGTATCTTGAACTCGCCGGCCGGGGTGAAGTGCTCCATAGCCACGATCAATTTGGTGGCTCCCACAGCGAGGTCCATCGACCCGCCGATGTTGCCGGTCTTGCCCAGGCCGCGGGCCGGGTTGTTCCATCCGGCCAGGTCTCCTCTGGCCGACACCTGAAGGGCGCCCAGCACCGCCACGTCCATGCGCCCGCCCCTGATCATGGCGAACGATGTCTCAACATTAAAATAGCAGCTGCCCGGCATCTCGTGTATAAACTGGCAGCTGGCGTTGATACGGTCCTGGTCCTGCTCCCCCTCCTCTGCAAGCGGACCGCATTTGAGTATGCCGATCTCAGACTGGATGATGACGTCCCGGCCCTCTATCCAGTTGGAGACCAGGGTGGGTATGCCGATGCCCAGGTTGACATATGACCCATCCTCGAGCATATTGGCTATGCGCAGGGCGATCATCTCGCGCTCCAGCGGAGGAATCTCCGGTACGACAACTTTACTCATCTTGCTCATATTAAACTCCGGCTGATAATACCTTATACGGATACCTGGTAAAACTCTGGTCTGCCCGTCTGCACCACCCTTTTCACAAATATACCGGGCGTGTGTACACAATTAGGATCGAGTTCCCCGGCTTCCACCAGTGTCTCCACCTCGGCGATGGTCACCTTCCCGGCCATGGCCATGGCATTATTGTAATTTTGCGACGTGTAACGATAGATAAGGTTACCTTCACGGTCGCCCTTCCAGGCATGCACGAAGGCGTAATCCACCGGCAGGGCCAGCTCCATCAGGTTCTCAACGCCATTGAATACACGTACCTCTTTGCCCTCCGCTACCACTGTTCCCGCGCCTACCGGTGTGTAAAACGCGGGTATGCCCGCCCCGGCACAGCGCAACTTCTCCACAAAAGTACCTATGGGGTATATCTCCAGCTTGATCTTGCCTTTGCGCACCTCCTGCTCGAAGTGATGCTGGGCGCCCTTGCTGGCCGAGCGCGGGAAGGGGTAATTACAAATAGCCTTCTTTATCTGGCCGTTGGTAACCAGCTCCAGCATCTCCTCGTTGCCGGTCCCCACCTGCTGTACCACCACGGTGAGGTTCTTCACACCTTTTTTGGCCAGCGCCTGCGTCAGCGCCTGCGGCTTGCCGGCGGAAAAGAAACCGCCGAAAGCTATGACAGCGCCATCCTGTATGTCTTCAATAGCCGATTCGACTGATGTATAACTCTTATCCATTGGTTACCGCCTGTGTATAAGATTATTTTCTGCAGATTATATCATTACTTGGCTTGGCCAAGCGCGTTGACCAAAGGTATTATCTTTATATCATTATAACCTTCTGCCTCATTTTTGTCGATAACGGCCTGCTTCTGCGCCCTGTACCGGGCTGACTTTTGTGGATCTATGCCCATGCTGGCCTTCTCCAGCACAGTTAGCCTGAGCAGGTCCTGCTCCGGGTACCTGGCAGTTACTCCATCCAGGAGACTCACTGCTTTTTCCATATCCTTTTCCCGGTAGGCCGCCATGCCCGCATACATCCGGTACTCGGAATTGGACGGGTCCATGTCGTAGGCCTTCCGGGCATATTCCGTAAAAACCTCCGGCTGCGATAGCCTGAAGGCCTTATAGGCAACCAGAAATTGCATATTGGCATCGTCTTTATATTGCCCGGCCAGGTCGATGAAAGCCTCAAGCTTCTCTGCGCCGCTTATCAACCGGTTCTCTATCCGGGCCGCCTTTTCTATCACCGGCTCGATCGGCACAGCCGGCAGGAAAAGCTCCGGCTGCCTGGAGAAGTCATCATAAAAATGATAGATATCCTGGCGCGCCGCATAGTACGGCCCGACCGCCATATAGAAGCCATCGCTTTTCGTATCGAAAATCATCATCTGCGAAGCCGCCCAGTTGCATACCGGGCGCTTGGTGCCGCACCACGAGTAATCCGTGCCATCCGGACCGGTCTGGGCGCGTACGAATTTGACCACATCTTCAATCGCATATACGGGCTTTTGCGGACAGGTGGACGCCACCGCTTCTCTGTCGATATTGCTGTTGCCGACATTAACCGAGGCTGTTTGTTGTTTTGCCAGCTCGGGATCGTAAATCCGGTTAAAATTCCATAGCAGGGAATCCTTGAGCTCGTTCTTCACCCAGGCTGTGGGAGTCAACTGGACCACTGCGCCGCGGCCTGCACGCAGGTCGCTCCAGACGCAGCCGTAAGCTCCTATGGTGTGGTACTTGTCGAAATATGGGTAGACCTGGTCCAGGGTTGACGCCTCCTCCATTACCATTCGTATCAAGTAGGGCAGAGAGAACCCATTGGCATCCGGTTTTTTGATATACAGGGTCTCTTCGCCGAAAGTTAATCCCTTATCGTTGTAGCCCGTTTCCACCCCCATATAAAGAGGCTGGTCCATGTGGGTTACGACGTTGGCCCCCCTGGCTTTATAGCGGACGACAACTGTCATCTTGGCCAACTCTTCGCCACCAAAGGCGGCAGTGTCATTATTACGGCCCTGTATGATTGTGCCGTCCGGACCACGCATAAGCACGCCGGTGCAGCCCATCCCCATCCCGACATCGTAGAATAGACAGCAGGATATGACTGTGTCGTACGGTAATCCAGAGCCGTCCGAAACACCCTTCATCTCATCCTGGTATTTCTGCGGCAGGCCGGCGGCCATCTGGCGGGCCTGGTATTTAATCAACCCGACCAGCGCCGGGTAAGGTACGCCCATCTCCTCCGCATTCCACTTAAGTATCCTGGTCATTGAAGCCATACCGTTCACGATCTCCGGCCGCAATAACACGCCATACTGCAGACCCATCTCATAATAATCTCCTGACACCTCGAGCATGGGTACGATCCTGGGATAGCGGTAGATCACACCCTCATGGAAAGTCGACTTAACCCCCGAGGTCGCGACCTGCTTCTCATACCCCGTCTCTTTAATATTGCCGGGAAAAGCGGTAAGGTCCGCAATATAAACGGCCAGGAGGACGACTATTAATATCACCGCGCCCAGGACGCTCCAGAATACTGTCCGTTTAGTCTGCTTCTTCATATGGTTCAGCCTCCTTCATCTGCTTTACAGGCCCAATAACTTCGCTGCATTCAGTCCCAGCCATTTCTCCTTGACCTTGTCCTTGAGCGGCAGGGCTTTCAGCTCATCGATGCAGCGCTGCCAGGGAATCATGTCGTCGGTGGCAAAAAGCACCCTGTCCTGGAGGAGGCTGTTGCCGTAAATCATGAGGGGGTCCCACCCGGTGCCGGGTGTGCCGATGTACTTGGGGGCAACCGCGCCGATCTCGATATAGACGTTCTTGTGTTTCCAGGCCACGGCCACCATCTCGGCTACCCATGGCCAGCCGCCGTGGTTCCCAACGATCTTCAAATCGGGGAAATCACAGGCCACATGATCTATATAGACAGGCCGGCTGTAATCGATGCTTCGGTCTATGGTGAAATTTATGGAAGAGTGGATGGTCACAGGTATGCCCAACTCCTGGCACTTGGCATAGACGGGGTATAATCTCCTGTCATTGGGATACATGCGCTGCGCCCAGGTCTGGAAGTTGACTCCGCTGAAGCCGCGCTCCTTGACCTCGCGCTCGACCACTTTTACCATATCATCGTCTTCCAGCGCATTGACGGTCAGGTAATACCGCGGGAACTTCTTGGGATATTTTTTTGCTATTTTATAGGTGGCATCATTCAGCTTCCTGTAATCGCCGAGCGCCCATTCCGCCTGCAGTACCGCGCAGTCGACACCTGCAGCGTCCATGGCCTTGACCATGCTCTCAGCGGTCACTTCATACATGGCGGACACCTCATAAGCAGACTCCGCATAACCCCGCATAAAGCTGGTCAGGAATAAGTGCTTGGCTTCCTCGACGTCATCAACCCACTCCCGTATAGGTACTGTGACCCGGAAATCTATAATCATCTCGCTGCTCCTCGCTTAATTATTTCTGCTTGGTCTTATCCAGTGCCGCCCTGGCCCGCACGGCAGCCTCCATGCCCGTCAGAGTGAGTACCACGTCGTGCGCCTCCATCTCCATCTGCTGCTCGTAGTCCTGGTAGGTCCCATAATTGAGCTGGCGTTTGGCCAGTTTGATCGACAGGGACGAATTGGCCGCGACCTTCTTCACAAGCTCCATAGCCACGGTGTCTAGTTCCTCAGGCGGCACCACGCGGTTTACCAGCCCCCACTGCTCGGCGGTGTGGGCATCGATCCTTTCATTGGAGAAGACCATCCACTTGGCCCTGCCTATGCCCACCAGCAGAGGCAGCAGCTTGGTGCCGGCGTTGGTCACGCCCGCCCCCACGTTGGTCTCGGGGAAGCCGAACTTGGTGCCCTCGGCCGCAATGCGTATATCGGCGCTCATAGCCCACTCGCAGCCGGCTCCCAGCGCATATCCGTGGACGGCGGCCACAATGCATTTCTCCATGTTCAGCATAATGCGTGTCGTGTCCTGCAGTACCTCCACGTGGCGCAATATGTCCTCCACCTGCATTCCCTGCGGGTTTTCAGAAAGGTCGTCCCCGGCGCAGAATGCCCGGCCTTCACCTTTGATTATTAAACCCTTAACGCCCGCATCCAGCGCCGCCTCGGCCAGGGCCTGGTGGAAATCCCTGGTCAACTGCACGTTGATGGCGTTCAGTACCTTCGGGCGGTTGAGTTTAATGACCGCGATATTTTCGACTTTCTCGTAGATTACAGTCTCAAAGGCCATGTTTCCCCTCCTTGTTTATCATTGTAGTTTCCAGACGGGCGGCCGCTTTTCAAAGAAGGCCGTGATGCCCTCCCTGGTATCGTCCATTTTCAGGATGGGCGCGGTGATGGTTTTAAAAAATGCCAGACTATTTTCTAATGACATGTAGCGGGTCCTCTTATTGATCTCCTTGCAGGCCCACAACGCTACGGGGCCGTTGCCGCAGATCTTTTTAGCCAGGGCGGCGGCGGCAGGGATCAGTTCAGTTGGCGGGACCAGGCGGCTGACCAGCCCGACCCGGTAGGCCTCCTGCGCGCTCAAACGGTCGCCGGTCATAAGCACCTCCATGGCCGTGGAGGCCGGTATCATGCGCGACAGCATGATCGAAGCGTAGGCGTCCACCGTGTTCAGCTTCTGGTCCGGCGTGCCAAGCGACGCCTTCTCCGAGGCGATCCTGATGTCGCAGCACAGCGCCAGCGTGAACCCGGCGCCCAGGCAGTAGCCATTGACGGCGGCGATGAGCGGTTTCCTTATATTGGCCAGTTGCCAGTCGTAATCGGCCTCCCAGTTCACCCCCAGTTCGATATGCTCTGGATCTGTCAGGTCCGCCCCGGCACAGAACGACCTGTCGCCGGCCCCGGTTACTATGCCGACGTAAAGGTTGTTATCCGCATCGAAATCGTGCAGCGCCTTGATCATCTGGCGGCTGAGCTCCACGCTCATGGTGTTCAGCTTATCGGGGCGGTTTAGCGTTATGTACGCGACATGCTCCTTCTTCTCATATATGAGGATAGACATATGCTTCTCCTTTTCAACTCCGTAGGGGCGTAGCTTTAGCTGCGCCCGAAGTAGCGGACGGGTCTGAAGATCCGTCATTATCAGAGTATGACCTTTTTCTCCTTGAAGTTGCCGATGTCTTCCCAGCTATATCCGAGCTCCAGCAACACCTCCTCGGTGTGCTGGCCGAACTCGGGCGCTCCGAATGGCGTGCGTTCAGGTGTGCCCTTGAGCTGGATGGGACAGCGGATACCTTTAACCTTACCGTAGCCGAAATGCTCGTACTCTATGACGTAACCGTTCTCCAGGGCCACCGCGTCTTTGATAACCTCGGTCGGGGTCTGCGCCGGCGCCCAGATCAGGCCGTTCTCGTCAAACTTGCCGGCGAAGTAATCGCGAGGATGCTTGGCAAACTCTGCATCCAGCAGCTTGATTAACTCGCCGCTGGCCTTGCACCTGTCACCATGTGTAGGATACCTGGTGAGCCAGTCTTCCCGGTCCACGCTTTTACACACGCCCGGCCAGAAGCGGTCGGTCTGCAGCATCTGGAACATAAACCACTTATCGTCCTTGGCCGCATAAGTGTTGTACAGCGGGTTGCCCACGGTGAACCTGGACTGCCTGCCTAATTCCATGTTGTAGACAAGCGCGCCCTGCACGTCGATGCCTGCCACCCACATCCCGTTGCCGTAAAGCGACAGCTCGACCAGTTGGCCTTTGCCGGTCTTCTCCCGGGAATAGAGCGCCAGGGAAATTGCGCCCAGTGCAAAAATACCGGTGGTGTTGTCGCCCATTGCGCCCCGCAGGGGTACGGCCGGGGTGCCCGGCTCACCCATGGTGGACATGATGCCCGACCGCGTCCAGAAGGCTGTTTCATCGAAAGCCTGCCAGTCGGCGCCCGGGCCTTTTGAGCCATAGCCGGTTATATTGCAGTAGACCAGGCGCGGGTTCAACTTGATGAGCGTATCATAGTCCATCTTGGCCCGCTTGAGCGTGGACGGCCGCAGGTTGGCTAAAAAGACATCGGCCTGTCCCACCATTTTGTGCATGATCTTGCGGCTCTCATCCTGCTTGAGATCGAGCGTGATGCATCGCTTGCTGCGGTTGGCCATCTCCCACATCCAGTTATACCCGATATCCAGCTCCGCAGGCAGTACGCCCGATGAAAACATCGCCCTTAACGGGTCGCCCTCGACCGGCTCCACCCTGACCACGTCTGCGCCGTGCTCGCCCAGCCACATGCCGCAGGTGGGACCGGCAAACCAGGTGGAAAGCTCCACCACCTTTATACCATCCAGTGCTGATGCCATGATAATCCTCCTCTGACTTTTGTATTTTTCAGTATCTGACGCCCGCACCAGGCTTTCAAATCAAAATGAACGCCGCCGGGACCCGGATAATCCTCCTGACAGGATGCGCCGGGCCCCGGTCGCTTGTATATTCAATTGCCTGGTTTCACAAACGGGACTGTCCCATTTACGATATCGAGAGCCTCTCTTCAGCTTCAGCGAGGGTGGCATCGGCCACTTTCTGCAGGTTCGCCTTGAGATCTTCACCCTTGCCCTTCAGATAGGCGTTGCGGGCGAAGTAGTAGATAACACCTGCTATCAGCACTCCGATAAAGACAATCACAGTCCAGGGGACTTGAGTGGGATTGCCCTCTTTATCCATGGTATCCAGGAAGATGCCCATCAGCAGGATGAAACCCGATGTGATGGCGGTACCCAGGAAGGTGAACCAGCGCCAGAACCCGTTGAATTTAAAGATGGACTTTTTATACAGGTCAGGCAGCTTATTGGGTATGCGCAGGATGCAATAGGCCGATACGATCTGTATCAGCATCAAAGCCAGCACGGCTGCCAGTGCGTACTTGTCGATGGTGGCGGAAACGAGAATGCCCAGGATCTCGATGATGAGCACTATCAGTATGGCCATGTCCGGTGTCTTGAATTTCTTGTGCAGGTGAGCCACACCCCTGGGCATCATGCCATCGCGTGCCCAGGCCACCAGGTCGCGTGCGGCGGACATGGTCAGCGCGTTGATGGTGGTGAGTATCGCGCCCATGGCCGCGATGAAGATTATCCAGATGCCCCAGCCGGGCATCAGCTTGGCCGCATCCAGCATAATGGCCGGCGTGCCTGCCTTGGCCGCTTCCTGCCAGCCCATGGAGGCAACCAGCGCAAACGGCTGCCAGGTATAAAGCACCAGTATGGTAATGAAGGCGATGATCAGGGCCAGCGGCAGGTTGCGGCGCGGGTTCTTGACCTCTCCGCCTATGTCTGCCAGCGCCACCAGGCCGGCCCAGGAGAAGCAGGCCAGCACCGTCACCACCATGAACATCATAGCGCCGTTGGGAAAGAGCGGGACAAGGTTGGCCGGGTTCATATTGGCGGTGCCAGCGATGCCGAAGATGATCATGCCTGCTATGAACGCCAGGAACAGCACCATCTGTATCCAGGCGGCAATGGTAACACCCAGTAAATTGATCAGCGCAAAAAATGCCACGATGGCTATGGGTAGTATCCAGGGATGCAGGCTGAAAGCCGGGTTAAAAGACTGGATGAAAGCGATTACGTACTGCGAAAATCCGACCGCCACCAGGATATTGGACGCCAGGATGGCCAGCACGGCGGCAAAGGATATGATGGAACCCCAGGCCGGATTCAACACCCTGGTTACGGTAACGAAATTGGCGCCGGTCACCGGCAGTGTGCCGGTCAACTGGATCTCGTAAAGCACCACGAAGAGCGCCGGTATGGCTGCTGCGGCGTAGGCCAGGTAAACGCTGGGGCCGGTCATGCCCGCCATGCTGGGTACCAGAACGAAGATCGAGGCGCCCACCACCAGGCCGGTGATCATGGCCACAGCCTCGAACAACCCTATCGTCCTTTTCATCATCTCGGGTTTTTGTTCTGCCAAGTTCAACCTCCGTAATTAAAATTCATTTAATGCCTCAAGCAAACAGCGGTAATTTTTATTGTTCCCTGCGCACCTCCTTGTGGGATTCCCCTGTTATCTCGATGTTGCCGTTATGTAATCCATGCAGGATAAATTCGATCTGCTTACCGATGTATTGCTCTGAGGTATATCGCCGGCCCAGCCACCAGCGCCGGAAAGCCCACATATCACCCAGCACTATGATATTGTGCGCCGCCAGCGCAGCGTCCTCTATCTTGTAAATCCCTTCCCGGCGCCCGAGATCAATCAGCTTCTCAAACAATGAGGCGAGCACTATATCGTTTTCCATCAGCCGCTTCCTTTGTTCGGGAGGCAGATTCCTGGTTTCCTGGTGCCAGAAAAGGACTATGCTCTGCGCCTCATTGGTATACTCGATGTAAAGCCTGATCGCCCGCCTCATCGCTTCCTGCGGCGGCAGCTTCGCCAGCGTCTCGGTGGTCATCCTGACAAATTCGTTCGTCCCCTGTACTGCATAATCGAGAAAGGCCGTGATGATGTCATCCTTGGATCTAAAATAATGATAAAGCGTCCCAACCGTTATGCCGCTGGCCTCCGCTATATCCCGGACTCCGGTATTTAAGGTGCCCTTCCTGATAAAAAGCCCGGCGGCAGCCTTGACTATCTCCCACTTCTTGTGCCCGGCCTGCTGACCCAGCTTATCCGCCACCTCGCTGTAGCTGCCCAACATATCCAGCTCTTTACCCGTCATTTACACATCACCTGCAATTATTCAATCAAGCGCTCGATAGACAGGCTAATTCTAAAATATTACAAGGAGTCTGTCAATAGGTTATTTTACGTATATTCGGATCACGAAATGGGGGTATGGGAAACGCCCTGCCGGGGAACGGTGGCGATATCAAGAGCCATCCGGCGGCAGGGCGTTTATTGCCTGCTATAAGCGCAGATTATTTATATAACGGGCTTAGGCGGACAGCTTCTCCTCGGCCTCCGCCAGGGTGGCATCGGCCACTTTTCGCATATTCCCGTCCAGGTCCACCCCTTTGCCCTTAAGATAAGCCCGGCGCATGACGTACCATATCGTGCCCAGCACGAGCGATCCAACAAAGATCAGCACTACCCAGGGAAACCTGGTCGGGTCGCCCTTTTCATCCATCATATCGAGGAAAATGCCCGACAGCAGTATGATGCCGGAGGTGATCAGCGCGCCGATATAGGTAAACCAGCGCCAGAATGTATTGAAT
>Ga0268281_1000912_pt1 | contig 19083 bp, 15 predicted proteins | sample saktaG_10_FD_190134 | JGI IMG/M metagenome (GOLD analysis project Ga0268281, IMG submission 190134) | Saline water microbial communities from Sakinaw Lake, British Columbia, Canada - sak_2011_5_24_50m | ecosystem: Environmental > Aquatic > Non-marine Saline and Alkaline > Saline ... | reverse complement strand
CATTTTCATACCGGTCTGGCTGGCCGTGGGCAAAAGGCTGGGCAAGATAAAGTCGTATTATATCGGCCTGGCCATATTTACCGTCTCGATGGGCTCGCTCTTTTTCACCAGCCCTTCCCAGCTATTGATCTTCTATGCCCAGGTGTTCGTAGCAGGGATAGGCTTCTCCAGCTTCCAGCTTTTCCCCTTCTCCATGCTGCCCGACACGATTGAATGCGACCAGGTGCAGTCGGGGATGCGCCGCGAAGGCATCTTCTCGGGCATGTGGTCGGCCGGACAGAAAATCGCCTACTCGGTGGGCCCGCCCATCGTGGGATTCGCCCTGGCCCTTTCAGGTTTCGTCGTTGAAGGGGTGCAACCCGAGAGCGTGGCTACGGGCGTGCGCATTATCTTCTGCCTCTTCCCGGCAGCCATGATCCTACTCAGCTTCCTGCCGTTCAGCAAATACAAACTTACCGAGGATGAGTTCGAGAAGGTCAAGGCAAAGATCGCGGAAACGCGAAAATAATTGCAGTGAAGGGCCTTCTAACCCGTACCTTATAGTCATTGCGAGGCCGAAGGCCGCGGCAATCCAGTGTTCCCGCAATCACGCACAAGATTGCTTTGTCGCTACGCTTCTCGCAATGACACTATTGAATCGGGCGCACCTGAAGTTACGCCCCAACATTTATACGGGGAATGCCTTCTCGCCCAGCGCCATTCGTACCAGGTCGGTGACATAGATCTTGTGCAGGCCGCGTTCGGTCGCGGGACGCCTGAGCACACGGTCGCACATGGGGCAGAGCGTAATCAGAGCGTCGGCGCCGCACCGGATGGCATCGTCAACGTTTTTGGCCTGCACCTCGGCAGCCAGCGGTGGGTACACCTTGACAAAGGCGCCGGTACAGCACAGCGCCTTTTCCCTCTCATATTCTCGCTTTGGCCGTTCCACACCGATCAGCTCGAAGATCTCATCCAGGAATCCATCCTTGGCCGGAGTATAGCGTGAGGCACAGGGACGCTGGTAGGCGACCTTCTTGCCCAGCTTCGAGATCTTGCTGCGGTTGTCCCTGAGGTAGTTGCGCATGTATTCCAGCAGGTGCATGTATTTGAAGGGCACCTTGATTCCGTAATCTTTTACCTTGGCATCGACCATGGCGTAGCAGTCATCATGCAGGAAGATTATCTCGTTGCCGAGTGTAGCGACGTTGTCGATAAACTTCCGGGCGTTTTCGGCCAGCGGCGTTTCCATCCCGGCATGCACATAGCCCAAATAGCAAAAATAATCCCCACCTTTCGCGATGGTCAGGCCGTCGAACAACTGCCCGCTGATAGCATCCGGCGGCAGCGACATCTCCATCACGCAAAGCGAGAGGACGGGTTTGCCCTGCCGGCCTTTAATAACCTGGTTGGGCACTGAGGAAGCCATGCCGAAGAATTCCACGGCCTCCGGCTTGATGGGAAACGACTTGTGTTTCTCCATCATCTTGAGTATAAGGTCGAAAGGATCCGCACCCGTGGGGCAATACTCGCTGCAGGCACAGCAGGTAACGCATTTGCCCAGTATGGCCGCCGGCTTTCCGTCCATAAGGTCCCGGATGTCGCCGGCCGCCCTTTCTTTGTCGTAATCAACATACAAACACTTTGTCAGGCAATCGCCGCACAGGTCACATCTCGATGCGTTCCACATGTTCTGGCCTCCTTAAGCAAATCAATTCTCCGGACTTTCGTACCAGTTGCCCGGCATTATATCTGAACAATAGTACGGTGACTATGGTAACATAATAGGCCGGAAAAAACCTGCAGGACTTTATCCCTGCGCAGGTTGATAAGAGGCCTGAGCAAATAAGGAGGACTTTTACATGTTCAAAACCAGGATGACGGAGCTCTTTGGCATCCGGCACCCTATCATGCTGGCCGGCATGAACTGGATCACGGAGCCGGGACTGGTGGCAGCGGTATGCAACGCGGGCGGGCTGGGCATGCTGGCTACGGCGCGCTTTGCCCCGGATGAGGCGCGGCAGAACATACGCGAGGTCAGGAAGCTGACGGACAAGCCTTTCGGCATCAACCAGGCACTGGTCCTGCCAGGGGCACGGGAGAATGTGGAAATAGCTATCGAAGAAAAGGTGCCGATTATCAATTACGCGCTGGGCAAGCCGTGGTTTATCGACCGTGTGCATGCCTACGGCGGCAAAATCATGGGTACCACCGCCACTGTCAGGCACGCCGTCAGGGCCGAGCAACTCGGCTGTGATGCCGTTATCGTAACGGGAAACGAGGCTGCCGGGCACGGCACAGCCGCCACCTCTCTGGTGCTTATCCCCATAGTAGCCAGCCAGGTAAAAGTCCCTTTGATAGCGGCCGGCGGTTTTTACAACGGCCGGGGACTCGCTGGCGCCCTTGCGCTGGGAGCCGACGGGATTTCGATGGGCACAAGGTTCTCTCTGACCAAAGAGAGCCTGGTGCATGACAATTTCAAGCAGCTCTGCCTCAAAGCTACGGAGCAGGATACGCTTTATAGCAACGCATTCGACGGCATGCCCGGACGTGTGCTCAAGACAAAAGCGGCCGAAAAGATGATGAAGAGCGGCATACAGTTCTCCGAAGCCTTCCAGGGCGCCAGCGAGATAAGGAAAATGCTCGGGCTGTCTTACTGGAAGTTCATAGGACTTAGCCTGCAAATGTGGCGGGCCGAGGAGGGTTCACCCATCTGGTCGCAAGCCCGCCAGGCCGTTGGCATGAGAAGGCACCTCAGGGCCATTAACGACGGGGATGTTGCAGAGGGCATACTTTTCGCGGGTCAGGGTTGCGGTGGCATAGACGACCTGCCGGGCGTCCGGGAACTGATGGACCGCATTATATCGGAGGCAGAAACGGCCTGTGACTCTCTCCAGCAGAAGCGGCAACCGCCTGCAGTCCCGCCAAATCGATGAACAGCACCTCGTTGCTCAATATTCCCGGCTGCCGGGCAGAGCCGAAGCAGACGTAGGAAACCGTGCAAACCGCCTGATCCTGGCGTCCGCCTTCACCCTGATGGGTGAGCCGTGGCCGAAGCAGGCCGATTGGAATTCGTGCCCGGCCAGCTTTTTAACAGAGTGCCTCATCTGCAATACATCAGCGGTAAACGGAATAGAAGGCCACTTGAGGCCGAACCGCTGCGCCAGCAGGTCGCCTGTAAAGACCGCTTCTCTCCGCCGGAGGAAGACGCAGATGCTGCCGGGCGTATGCCCCGGTGTATGCAGGATGCTGATCCCGCCAGCCAGAGGCAGTTCATCGCCGTCGACCACTTCGATATCGACACGGACGGGGCGGGTAGCGAACATCCGCTTAAAAGGATACGCTGCATTGCTAAGCCAACCGGGACGCGACGGCCCGGGCTGCGGCATCCTTCCATCTATAAACGGCGCATCCGCCGCATGGGCAACAACCTTAGCCTTGGTGATCTCCACCAGGCCAGCCAGCCCGCCGACATGGTCAGGGTGATGATGTGTAATTATTATCGTTGTGATGCCGGATGGGGAGTACCCCAGACTGCGCACTCTTTTCATAATCAGCGATTCCCTGCCTTTAAAGCCCGCGTCCACAAGCATGAGCTCATCGCCGGCGGCGACCAGGTACACATTTGATCCCAGGTCGGCCTGATCCCACCAGCGGCTGAGCTGGAAAACCCCGGGGATAACTTCCTGCATATACCTGTAATTTTACATCAGCGGGACAGATTTGGTTGCAAGGTAACCGCTCTTCGGTTGAGAAAATGCTTAAAAGAGGAGGCCTTTTACATTTGCTCTGCGATTTATTTAGAATAACCCCATGCCAGGAAAGAAGCAGGCGCCGGTTACGGCTTTCGCCGGTAAAGGCGGCGTGGGTAAGACCACCTGCGCGGCGGCTACGGCCGTGCATTTCGCATCTTGCGGCCGCAAAACGCTCGCCATATCTACCGATGCCACACCTTCGCTTTCCCACATCTTCCAGGCTACACCGGCAGAGGGCCCGGCCCGGGTTGCGGAACAGCTTTTCTTCCTGGAAATCGGCACAGGCCAGGCCGGGCAGATGTGGGAGAAAAAATTCGGGCGCGACGTCTATCGCGTGTTCTCCTCCTTCGTGGAAATAGAATACCCCGATTACGTGGATTTCATGTCCTCCGTACTGCCGGGACTGGCCGAGGAATTTATGGTCGACTACATCCGCGAGCTTTCATCCGGCGGAGGATGGGATGTTATCGTCTGGGATACGGCACCGCTGGGACAGACAATGGCCCTGCTGCAGACTCCGGCCTTGCTCACCCGCCACCTCCGGCTGGCGCCGCGCATCTATGCCAGGATCAAGGCGGGGGAGGGCGCCAGGGAGACGATCCTGGATACAATACAGCGATGGGAAGAGCTGTCGGCCGCCGATACGGTGTTTCTGCATAGCGGGGTGGAATTCAGTATCGTGGTCGTACCGGAAGCCCTGGCGATCAATCAGCTCGATGGGATACTGAGCGACCTTGAAAAATACGATTTAAATGTCAGACGGCTGATAATAAACAACATTGTCCAGCCCTCCGACTCCAATTTCCTGCAGCAAAAGGCCGACCAGCAGCAAACATATATAAGACAGCTATGTAATAAATACGGGCGCCTGCAAATCTCCAGGCTTCCCCTCTTCCCGCACGAGATTAACGGACTGGAGATGTTGCGTGAAGTCGCTGACGTGCTATATTAGACTATTATTTCGCCCGTTTCATCCCTGGTTTTTCCGCCAGATTACTACTTGCTGCCGCAGCAGGCAACGGCCGATATCACAATAGCCTACGTCAGATAGCCAGGGCGAAGTTGAGGTATAGCTGGGCAGCCTGCACCACCTGGCTGAAAACAACTGATTCTTCAGGTGTGTGCGCAGTCTCAAGCCGACCCGGCCCCAGTATGATCGGATCGACACCGGCCCCCCACAGCACATTGCCATCCGAATGGCTGCGGAAATCCTGCGTCTCCCAGGGGACCTTCATGCCCCTGCAAACCTCGCGCAGCCTGCGCACCAGCGGCCTGTCCTGCGATATACGGTAGCCCGACTGCGTGTTTTCAAACCTGATGTAAGCATCGAGCGAGGGTATGACCTTGCCTGCATCCTCAACAAGATGCTCCAGGTCAGCCTTGAGCACATCCATGCGTGAATCGGGAGGCAGGTGCAGGTCCAGCCATGCTTCGCAGGTATCCGGGACCACGAAACCGCCGGGGAAGCCTGAAAGTTGCCTGATATTGTATACCAGCCCGCTGGAGACCGTCGTGGTATAGCCCGTAACCTGCAGCAGCAGCTTGAGCATGTTCTCGATGGCGTTCTGCCCCAGCTCGGGCATGGACGAATGCGCCCTCTTGCCGCGTGTGCGTAAAAGGACTTCCAGGTATCCGTAGTGTCCCAGGCAGGGCATCATGTTGGTCGGCTCACCCACCACGGCCCACGGGAAGCGGTACTCTCGCACCAGCGTTTTGGCGCCGTCGCTCTCCTCCTCTTCCCCCACTACCAGCGCCATGCCCACAGAGGGGAACCTGCCTTTTTTAGCCGCCAGCACCGTAAAGGCCTCGATCATGGCGGCACAACCCCCCTTCATATCCGAACTGCCCAGGCCGCAGGCCCTCTCTTCCTCCTCGTAAAACCCGAAATCATCCAGGTCGTGCGCAGTCACGGTGTCCAGGTGACCAACGAAACACAGGTCTACCTCGTCAGTCTTGGGGGGCAATACAACTATGTTATAGCGGTTCTCATCCACCGCCTGCTTCTTCACATTAAGCCCGGCCGACTTCAGATAATCCTCGCAGAAGAGCAGTATCTCCTCTTCCTTGCCTGACGGACTGTATATGTCCACCAGGTCCTGCATGAGCTTTTTAAGTCTCTCGGGCTTTATCTCAACTGCTGCGCCTGTGCTCGGTGCCATTCTTCTTCCCCCTCAGGCTGCGTTTCTTCTCCTTCTGTTGCTCCGTAGCCGCCGGATTATACGTCATGTAGATATGCTGCTGCGGATTGACAAAACCCTTGGCGCGAAAGAAATGCAGGGCCGGCAGGTTATCCGCCTCCGTATCTACCATGAAAATGCGCACGCCGGCCTCTATCATCTTGTCCTCGAACTTATTGAAAAGGCGGCTGGCCACGCCCAGCCGCTGGAACTCCGGCGACACCACCAGCCAGACAAGGTAACCGTATTTCCAGGCCGACTTCTTCTTGGTGACCACGTTGCCCAGGGCAAAGCCCACAATCTGATCCTCCAGCGCCGCCACCAGACAGTACTCCGTATCCTCGTTAAACATGGAGATGACTTCGAACTCATCCCAGGTGCGGTAAAGAGTAGGCGTTTTATCGGCGGTGAAGACCTGCTCACCCAGGTGAAAGACGACCGGAATGTCATCGACACCCATCTCCCTGATCTCGATATCAATCTTCTTCCTGCCGCCGTTTTCCTCGTTATCAGGCAAGGCAGCAGGATGGCGTTTTTCACCGTTATTGCTCTGCCCGGCAGCGCCGTTGTTGCTCATATAGCCTCCTGGTGACTCATGACCCGTATGCGCGGCGATAGATCGACGGGATTAAGATGGGGCTCAAAACTGGTAGCCTAGGGCACGCGCCTTGTCGTAACACTTCTTAGCCTCTGTGGTACGCTGGAGCGTCTCAAGCGTCAGCCCCTTACTGTACCATAATGCCGGGTTATTGGGGTCAAGGGCCAGCGCCCTGTCAAACGCTACGATCGCTTCGTCGTACCGCCTCAGTTCGTGCAGAGCTTTGGCCTTGTAGCCCCAGGGAAACGCATTTGTGGATTCAAGCGAGATGGACTTGTCGGTCGATTTAAGCACATCTTCATAGAGCTGGCTCTTCATCTGGGCGTAGGTCAACCTGTCCCATAGTTCCACATTGCGGGGGTCCAGTGAAGCTGCTTTAGCATAACAGGGGACAGCTTCCTCGAATTTTTCCTGGGCCTCTAATATTCCACCCTTGCTCTCCCAGTAGTTTGCGCTGTTGCCGTTGATGGCGATTGCCTTGTCCACACTTTCAATGGCCTTGTCAAACTCGTTCAAGTTAAAGTAAGAAACTCCCCGGTAATTCCAGGCATCGGCGAAATTGGGATCGAGCCGGACGGCCTCGTCATAACAGGTTACGGCCTGGTCGTATTTGTTCATTTCATACAGCGCCTGCCCTTTATTGAAATAGACCGCCGGATTGGAGGGGTCCTTCTCAAGCGCGCGGTCAAAATTGAGCAGCGCCTTCTCAAATGCCCCTTTGTTATACAGGTCTATCCCCTGTTCATTAAAGGCAATAGCCTCCGGGTTGCTCTTGTATCCCTGGCTGCCCGTCTGGCAGGCCGCCAGGGAAAACATCAGCAGCATAAGCATGAGCGCCGCTGCTTGAAACCATTTCGTTTTATGAATCATAATGCGCTTTTTCATAGATATTCCTTAATAGCTTTATTATAAACCTTATCCTGCATGATTTTATCAGGGAATTGTAGCACCGGACCCACTGCAAGTAAATTATCGCATAGCCGGCAGACAGGCTTATCCTTGTTACTAAAGAGCCATTGACACACAAGTACGTGTAATGTAACATTGTCCCCGAACGTAAATGCAGTAACAGCATATGGTTGGGAGCATGCGGCCGGACAGTGCTCTGCCCGGAACTGTCAAATATATGATTGTGTAGGTTGTTATGTTACGAAGAATTTTTGGCTTAATTATCGTACTCACTTTAATCGCAGTGATCGTCACGCCCGCGCTGGCCCAAGACCTGCTGCCAGAGGAAGAGGATATCCCCGTTGGCGGTGGCGGGGTCCTCCCTCCAAAAGAAGAAAACACCCCTATAGGTGGCGGAGGGGTTACTACTCCGATGCTGGTCACGACCCAGGGCGCTACGAGCATAACGGGGACATCGGCCAATCTCAACGGCTACCTACAGTCCATGGGTCCCTACAGCATAGTGGACGTATGGTTCGAGACCTCCGATGGCAGTGAAACGACCCACCAGGCCATGAGCTCACCGGGCTTCTACACTGCCTTTCTGGGTCAGCTTGAATCCGGCACATCCTACCAGTACAGGGCTATGGCAAGCTCGAACCTGCTGGGCGGACAGCGGAGCGAGGGCGCGTTAGTCAGCTTCACTACCCAGCACTCAGTTCCGCAGGCCCCCATAGAAGTTTCAACATCCTCAGCCTCGGATATCACCTCCGGTTCGGCCGTGCTGCGCGGCTACCTTTCCAGCATGGGGCCATACACCAGCGTGACCGTGTGGTTCCAGTGGGGCAGCTCTACGGGCTATGGCAACAACACCGTTCAGCAGACTGTCTACGGGCCCGGTCCTTTCAGCATGCAGGTATCCGGGCTCAGCCCTAACAGCATGTATTATTTCCGCGCCGCCGCCAAGCCGGATTTAATAGGCGTCTCCGCCGTATACGGCGTCGCGCAGAGCTTCAGCACACCCGGAGCAGCCAGCCTGGCAGTCAGCACAGGCTCGGTATCCGGGGTGACCAGCAATTCCGCGACACTGGTGGGCTACCTCGAATCGCTGGGGGGATACCGCAACGCCACTGTGTGGTTCGAATGGGGTCCGACAACCTCCTACGGGCAGACCACATCCATGCAGACGATGTATTCGCCCGGCACATTTAATTACGCTCTCCAGGGTCTCAACCCGGGCACTATCTATCATTACCGCGCGCTGGCAGTGCCCACGGCAGCGGGCGGCATGACGGTCCACGGGTTCGACAGCATCTTCACCACTACAGCCGCTCCGGGGATTAAGGTCAACACCAGCGCTGCGTCCAATGTCACGGGCCAGTCTGCCACCTTTAACGGTTACCTGACTTCCATGGGCGCCAGCAGTATAGCGTATGTATGGTTTGAATACGGGACCGACACCACCTACGGCAACTCGACACCCCAGCAGAATAAGGGCATGCCGGGCAGCTTCAGCTACAGCGTAGACAGGCTGCAGCCCGGGCTTACCTACTATTACCGCGCCGCCGCGTTCTCCAACGGGTATAACACTTACGGGCAGTACAGCACATTCCAGACCACCCCTTCCTCGCCGGTATCGGTGACGACGGGCGCAGCCAGCGGTATCAGCACGACGGCTGCCACTCTGAACGCCTACGTCAACTCGCTGGGAGGCCAGCGTTCGGTCCAGGTATATTTCAATTTCGGCAGGAATACGGACTTCGGCAACGTGACCGCCCCGCAAACCGTGAACTCTCCCGGCACGGTGTCGTACCAGATCGTGGGGTTGACCCAGGGCACGACCTATTATTTCCAGGTTGTCGCACAGACACCTGATAACCTCAAGACCTATGGTGCCACAGAGCTATTCAGCACCGTGTCCAACTCGACCCTGGCTGTAGCCACGTATCCTGCTACGTCCGTGACAGCTTCCAGCGCCATACTGAACGGTTATCTCCAGGATATCGGCAACACCTCGACGGCCCAGGTCTGGTTTGAATACGGCATCACCGCAGATTTCGGCAACACCACTAATATGCAGATGATGAACATGAGCAGCGCCTTCAGCACTGTCGTGACGGGGCTGGCACCGGGCAGGACATATTATTACCGCGCAGTCGCTCTTAATCCCACAGGAGGCGGTCGGTCGGTCAACGGTACCGTAAGCTCATTTGTAACGCCGGGAAGCGGGCCAACGCCTGTTCCTGTCCCGGGTGTACCGGTCTTCATCTGGCTGATCATCGGCGGCTTTGTTATCGTCATTATCATAGTCATTATCCTGCTGACCAGCCGCAGGTAAGCAATACTCAGCGCCATTCAGCCCCGGTGCAACCTTATCTTGCACCGGGGCTTCTCTTTACACGTCATATCCCGACGTGGGAATATTACCTTTACCCGCATGGCCGATGATATAATAACTAATCAATCTTAAGCGCAGGATACGGGCAATATGGGTAAAATTTTTTTCATCGACGTAACTAACAGGGACGGAGTGCAGACCGCCAGGTTGAGCCTGTCCAAGCTGCAGAAGACCATGATCAACATGTACCTAAACGAATTCGGGGTCTTTCAGTCGGAGTTCGGCTTCCCAACGACCAGTCACGAGACCAATTACCTGCGGGCCAATCTCGAACTGGCCGTCATGGGCGTGTTGAGGCCTATCCGCCTCAGCGGATGGATTCGGGCAACCGTCGAGGATGTAGAGAAAACCTTCGAGATGGTGCCGGAGATCGAGTATCTTAACCTCTCTATCTCGACTTCGCGGCAGATGATACAGGGCAAATTCAAGGGTCGAAAATCTGGTATAGACGTCCTGGAGCAGATGGTCGAAGCGGTCAAAACGGCCAAAAAGCTGGGCGCGAAGGCGGTCGGTGTCAACGCCGAGGACGCATCGCGTACCGACAGCGATTTCCTGGTCGAATTTGCCAGGGAGGCCAAAGCGGCGGGCGGTGACAGGTTCCGCTACTGCGATACACTCGGCTACGATGACCCGTTCACCATTTACGACACCGTCTCAAAGATCGTCGATGCCACCGGTATTCCGGCGGAAATACATTGCCACGGCGACCTGGGCATGGCGGTTGCCAATTCCATTGCCGGGGCCAAAGCTACTGTGGACGCGGGACAGGACGCTTATATAAACACAACTATCAACGGCATAGGGGAACGCGCCGGCAACGCGGACCTGCTCTCCTGCATCCTCTCCCTTCTCAAGTCCAAAGGTTTCGCCAATAAATACAAACTGGGCAGGCCTGTGAAGCTCAACCGCGCCTATAAACTGGCCAAGTACGCAAGCCTGGCCTTCGGCGTGCCGATCCCGCTCAACCAGCCCGGAGTGGGCGATAACGCATTCGCCCATGCCTCGGGGATCCACGCCGACGGCGTGCTCAAGGACCCTGAAAACTACGAGCTCTACAATTTCGAGGAACTTGGCAGGGGTGAACCTGAGCTGGTCGAGACCGGCCGCATGATCTGCTCCGGTGAATATACGGGCATCTCCGGTTTCAGCCACATAATGGGCAAGATGGAGGTCTCATTCGCCAACGCCAGCCAGGCCCGCAAGATTCTCGAGCTCGTGCGCTTTGCCAACGTCGAGGCGCAGACCCCTCTTACGGAGGATGAGCTGCATTTCATCGCCAAATACCCCGAAATTACCAAACGCCTGCTGACACTCACACCGCTGGAGTAGATTGCCCATTGCTTTATTTGCAGTAATCTCCCGTCATGTCGTGGTTTCCATGTACCTGGGCTTAATAATTTACTAACAATCTTCTGTTAGTTTTCATTACGGTGGCACAGCCACATCAATTTGATCTATAGTATCAGCAGGAAACCTTACATATGAGTGGCAGGAGAATTCTCGTCGTAGATGACGACACCAAGACGGTGAACCTGGTCAAACTGTACCTTGAGCGGGACGGGCATTCCGTGCTGACCGCTTACGATGGCCCTGCGGCACTGCGCACCTTCAGGGAGCAGCAGCCACACCTTGTCGTGCTGGATGTCATGCTGCCCGGGCTTAACGGCGTGGAGGTATGCCGGACACTGCGGTCCGAGTCAGATGTGCCGATCATCATGCTGACCGCGCGTACACGGGATGAAGACAAGCTGACCGGGCTGGATACCGGGGCCGACGATTATGTAACCAAGCCTTTCAGCCCGGGAGAGCTGGCCGCCAGGGTGCGGGCTATTTTCAGGCGGCTGCCGGCTGAACGGGGACCTGCCGAGATAAGGCACGGGGCCTTTCATCTGAACTTTCCCAAGCGGGAAGTGCATCTGAACGGCAAGAGTCTTGCGCTTACCTCGGTCGAATTCAAAATACTGGCCACTTTTCTGCGCGAGCCGGGCCGGGTGTTTGACCGCGTGGAGATCATAGACAAAGCTTTCGGCTATGACTTTGAGAGTTTTGACCGTGCTATCGACGTTCATATTTACAACCTGCGCCGCAAAATTGAACCCGACCCCAAGCACCCCAGGTATATAAAGACCATATACGGGGCGGGTTATAAACTATCAGAGGGATGATTTGAAGCTTAGCCTGCAGTTCCGCCTTTTGCTTGCTTTCACGCTGGTTATCCTGCTGACAACAGGCACGGTGTTCTTCATGATGTGGCACGCTGCGACAGGACAAATTCAGCAGTTCGGTGATCGTGTGGAGCGCATGGTCACCAGCCGCATACAATTCGAAATCACAGAATACTACCTGGCCAATAGTAGCTGGGATGGAGTGCAGCCTTTGCTCGATCAAATCGGTGAGCAGTTCCGCCACAGGATTATATTGGCCGATGCAGACGGTATAATAATCGCAGATTCAACATTGGCAATACCCGATAAAAAGGTAAATCTCGAGGGCTTTGCCAGCAAGACGTTGACTTCTTCACTCTCACGCCGGGATATCTCACACCCCGAAGGGGGAGGTCCACCCTCAGCCGAGCCTCAGACCATCATATCATTCGAACCTCGCATGCCGTCCCCTCCGGCACCTGCGGAACCTGCTTCAGCTACGTCCGGCAAGTCACAAATCATAGGGTTCTTATTTATACTGCCATTGACCCAGTCTGAGATCGGGCTGGCGGCGCTGCAGCTAATGTATATCCAGTTGGGCAGTTATTTCTTGCTCGGGGCATGCCTGGCCGTGGTTGCCGCTTTCCTGATCACACTATTCCTGTCACGACGCATCCTGTCGCCCGTTAAAGAGCTGACATCGGCGGCCCGGCGCCTGGGAATGGGTGATTTCTCACAACGAGTTGACATCACAGATAAAAGCGAGATAGGCGACCTGGCCTCTACTTTCAACTCCATGGCCGGTAACCTGCAGCGCGACGAGCAATTGCGGCAGCATATGGTATCGGATATCGCCCATGAACTGAGAAGCCCGCTCACCAATGTCAGGGGCTACCTCGAGGCTATCAATGACGGCGTTATGCAGCCCGATAAAGCAACCATATCATCTATATATGATGAGACGGTCCTCCTCTCCCGGTTGATAAATGACCTGCAGGAGCTGAGCCTGGCCGAGGCAGGCGAACTGAAACTCTTCCTGCAGCCCGAGGATGCGGCCGAGCTGGTACGGCAATCCATTATTGCCATACAGTCCAGGGCATCTGAAAAGGGCTTAGGGGTATCATGCGACATACCCGCGGACCTTCCCCGTGTGAATATCGATTTTTTGCGCATCAAGCAGGTGCTGCTCAACCTTCTGGAGAACTCCCTGGCCCATATGCCTGAGGGTGGCCATATAAATATTTCAGCAAACCTGAGCCCGGGCTTCGTCGAAGTCAGCGTATCGGATACCGGGGAAGGCATCCCGGCTGAGGAGATCGACAACATCTTTGAGCGATTTCACCGGGTGGATAAATCCAGGTCGAGGTCAACCGGCGGCAGCGGCCTGGGATTGACCATCGCCAGGTATATTATCGAGGAACATAAAGGCAAAATCTGGGTACAGAGCGAGCCCGGCAAAGGCAGCCGGTTCAGCTTCACCCTGCCGGCCGTAAAATAAGCATTTCGGCGGATATTGCAGGTGTCATTTTCAGCTTTGAAACGCATGCTATCTAAATAAAATCTTAACATTTCACTGTTACAGTTGATAAATTGAAATCAAGAATTTGGTTAACAACCAATTAACGTGTAAAATTTGACGGATATGCTCAACACCCCCCGCAAACTCCTGGTCGTGTTTTTAACCTGCGTTACGCTGCTCGCGGCAGGTTGTACCGCTTCCTCTACCACAGGTAGCACAGCAACTATCAGCAGGCAGGTTCCGGTTCAGCGCGGCGACCTGGTGGTGACCGTCTCCGTTGACGGCAACCTCGAGATGACGGACTACTACAACCTCAGGTTTGACTCGACCGGCGAGGTAAAGCAGGTGCTGGTCGAGGAGGGCGACCAGGTCAAACAGGGACAATTGCTGGCATACCTGGATGACACCACTGCGCGATTGGATGTGAAATCGGCCAATAACGCTGTGCAATCCTCTCTCAGCACCCTCTATGAAACCGTCCCACGGCTGCCCCAGTTTCCAGGCGTTTATTACGATAGAATCGGTTGGAATCCGATTAAAGGTAAGATCGAGTATCTTGCTCCTGAAGGCGTCCACGATAATCCCGTTTACCAGATGTACTATCCCAATGCCACGATACTGTCCTCATACGCCTGGGCGCAGGAAGAGGTAGCCAGGGCATATGAGCTTTTTCTAAGCGATAACTTCAGCGCGGCAGCATCCGAGCTGTATGTTGCATCCGCCGACCTGGAAGCGTGCATAGCGATACTGGAGGATGCAATCAACAACCCTGAGTCCGGCCTGGGCAATACGGCACCTTTTGTCGACGGCTCCAGTTACACGCTTTTCTCGATAGAGCATGACAATTCGTTTGCGGCCTATTACATCCAGGAACTGCGCCGGGAGGCGGCCGCCATCAGACAGGCGCAGTCGGATATACAAAACGTGTACATTTTGATAAACCAGGCCAAGTACGATGATGTAAAGTGCATGCTGGGTGCCGCCCTCGATACTACCGGTGAAACCGCCAGAGAGGTGATAGAGAACATCAACAGGCTGAAGCTGCGCAACGACACAACCATCTACGGCAGGGACGTGAGCCTGTATTTTTACAGTGCTGCCACTGAAAGATTAAATGCGGCCATAGCCGGGATCGGGAAAGGCGGGCTGTACTCTCCTGAAATGAACGACAACCTGCGTATAGCGCGACACTACATGGAACTATGCAACGGCATACTGGGCTCCAATGAAATGGTCCTCCAGCATGGCCTCGGGTTGAAGGCCGAGCAAAATGCCAAGATCGACCTGGCCGGCAAGCTGGTCAGCCAGGACACAACACTGAATAACTACCTGGATACGTTCATCTGGGCGCCCATCGACGGCACGGTGGTGAGCGTGGGAGTCAAGGAAAAGGACGTCCTGTCCTCAAAAACCAATACATCCACCAATGCCATAGTGCTGGTCAATACCAAGTACCTGGAATTCTGGGGGTCCGTCGATGAGATCGACATCATGAAGATAAAGGTCGGGCAAACGGCGATAATATCTGTGGATGCCGTCTCCGATAAGAAGTTCACCGGCGCAGTAACATTTATCTCCCCCAAGGGTACGCCGGATTCCAATAACGTGGTCAAATACAGCGTCAGGATAAAGCTTGACCCCACCGACGTCGCGCTCAAGGGCAAGCTCACTGCCACGGCCGATATCGGTGTATCCACGGTACAGAACGCGTTGCTGGTACCCCTATCAGCCGTAACCACAACAGGCACAGTCTCCACGGTCACAGTCGTCAGTGGTGTCAAGGGCCAGACGGAGAAGAGGGAGGTCACCCTGGGCACCCAGAACCAGCAGTACGTGCAGATAATCAAGGGGCTCAATGAGGGGGACAAGGTCATAATAGTTGACAAAGCAAGCGGCGCCCCGGTATCGACAACCATGGGCCCGCCGGGAGGGGTCCCGCCGCCCGGAGGAGGAGGCCCGCCGCCGGGAAGATAATGCCATGAGAAACCAATTAACAGCTCTCTTGATATTGATATCTGCCCTGCTTCCTCTGGCGGCCGTGAGCTGCACCACCGGCCAAACGCCTGCCGCAGGTCAGACCATAGATGTGAAACGGGGAGACCTGAGCGTAATAGTGACATCCGATGGGACTCTCACAGCACCCGACCAGTTCAACCTCGCCTTCAATACTCCAGGCACGGTACAGACGATACTGGTACATGAGGGCGAAATGGTGAGGGAAGGAGCGCTGCTGGCCACGACGGATCCGTGGTCTCAGATAAATGCGATTAAAACCGCACTGTTCAGCATACAGACGGCGCAAAACAGCATCGACCTGGGATGCTCTACGGACCACCTGCCCTATAATTACCCCGACCTGAGCATCAGCCGCATGGCCGATGAGGCGGTGAAAGACATGAATACGGCAGCCGCCTATTTCAGCCTGGGCGATTACAAGGATGCAGGCTACTGGCTGGTCATGGCCTACTTCGATATCCAGGTCTGCGAGAACCTGATCGAGACCAGGCCCAACGCCGCGCAACTGGCGGGCGCCAAGAATAATTCGACCTGGTACCCTGCCGTAGACGCGGGAGGATGGCAGCCGATAACCCCGGATAATCAGAAGGCCATTGCCACCATGAGGCTATACCGCGATAAATTAATAATTATCTCCAACCTCATGAAGGACCCCCTGGTACCATATCAAGATATCGCCCCTGAATTTGAAAAAGCCCTGCATGAGATGTCTGATGTAGCCCGGGTCGCAAAAAGCACGGTGACAATCAAGAGCAGGATGATATTCAAATACGCTGATACGCCCACCAGCGTCGACTTCCTGCAGGCCTCCTTGCGCCTGCTCGAGGATATGCAGCTGGCCCGTCCGGAGCAAGCAGCCGACCTGAGCGACACCATCTGGGACCTGTATGCGGCCAAGCTCAACCTGCAGGTTGGCCAGGACGTGCTTGAGAGCCAGACCCTGACATTTGAGAGCGGTGGCAATATAAACTGGAAGACGCTGCAGGATTACAACCTCAAGCTGCAGGCTGCCGAGATAAACCTGTATAAAACAAAGCGGGATATAATGAACACCGTTATCATCTCACCGTCCGGCGGAACGATCTTCAGCGTAAACCTCAAGGTCAACGACCCTCTGTCCGCCGAAGATTATGCTACTCGTCCGGCCGTCGGTTTGGTCAACACGAAGGTAATTAAATTCACGGGCAAGGTAGATGAAATCGACATCATGAAGGTACACGTGGGAGATAACGCCACGGTAAAAGTGGACGCCATCCCCGACAAGGAATTCAACTGGAAGGTGAAATTCATCTCGCCCTTCGGCGCAAAGGCTGGCAATGTGGTCAAATTCGATGTAATCATAGTGCCCATCGAGCCTTCGGGGGACGACCTCAAGGACGGGCTGCGCGCCACCGCGGAGATATCGATAGGCAGCGTCAAGAACGCCCTGCTGGTTCCCATATCAGCCATTATATCCACGCCCGGGGGCTCCATGGTGTTGCTGGTCAACAGCAAGACCGGGCAGGCCGAACCACGGCGTGTGAACACCGGCCTGCAGAACTTCCAGTATGCCGAGATTACATCCGGGCTGGCCGATGGCGACAAGATCCAGATGCCGGGCAAGACAACAACAGGTTCCACCACCAACCAGCAAAGGCAATCTTCAAATCCGGGCAATGCCATGCGTGTGCTGCGTTAAAAGCCAATTTTTAGAGCGTGGTGTAAGATGATTGAACTTAAGAATATCAGCAAAATATATGACATCGGAGACGTCAGGGTCAAAGCACTGGACAATGTCTCGTTCACCTGTGATAAGGGCGAGTTTATCTCCATCATGGGCCATTCCGGCTCGGGTAAATCCACCATGATGAATATCCTGGGCTGCCTGGACCGTCCCACCTCCGGCAACTACATCATAGATTCAGTTGACGTAGCCGGCATGGCCGATGACGAACTGGCCTCTATGCGCAATAGCAAGCTGGGCTTCGTCTTCCAATCTTACAACCTTTTGCCCAAATTGACGGCCGTGGCCAATGTCGAGCTTCCGCTCATCTACTCAGGCAATAACCACAGGCGCCCTCGCGCCCTGTCGGCGCTGGAAGCAGTCGGCATAGGCAAACGGGCCTTTCATAAACCCAGCGAGATGTCGGGCGGCGAGCAGCAGCGTGTGGCTATCGCCCGCGCTCTTATCAACGATCCGCTGGTTATTCTGGCCGACGAGCCGACAGGCAACCTGGATTCACAGATGAGCCACAACATCATGTCGCTCCTGGTTGAGCAGAGCAAGAAGGGCATAACCATTATCGTCGTTACCCATGAAGAAGATATTGCCGCCTATACCCAGCGCACTATTTACCTGCGGGATGGCAGCATCATCGAGGAAAAGAAGCGATGAGCCTGTGGGAGAGCCTTAAATCGGCCTGGCAGGCCATTTTCTCCAATAAGACGCGCTCTTTTCTCACCATGCTCGGCATCGTAATAGGTGTGTGCGCAGTCGTGCTGCTGGTCTCCCTGGGACAGGGCTTTCAGGCCAGTATGACGACAACCTTCAATAACATGGGGGCCAGCGCCCTCTACATCTCGAGCTCCACGGATAAAGCGGTCACCAGCCTGCGGCCGCTCACATTGGATGATGCGGAGGCCTTGAGAGACAAGACCGTGGCCCCATCTATAAGCGTGGTATCACCCACGCTCAGCAGCAGGGTAACCATCCAGTATGGGAATAACAACGCTAATGTACAGGCAACTGGAGTCACGCCGGTGATAACAGACATCCGCAATTATCAGGTTGACCGGGGAAGGTTCATCACCGAGCAGGATATTTCGGCGAGAAACAACGTGGTTGTTCTTGGCTACCAAAGTGGAACGGACCTCTTCGGCAGCGATAACCCGGTGGGCAAGAGCGTGCGCGTCCAGGGCAGCAAGTACCAGGTGGTAGGCACGCTTCAGAAAATGGGCGGCTTCGGCGGCGACAGCTATATCCTGATGCCGCTTACCACCATGCAGTCGAAGATTACAGGCGGCGGCAATAATGTTCAGCAGATCGCCGTCAAGGCCGCCAGCCCGGACCTGGTGGACTCGGTCATCTCCGAGGCAACCAGCATACTGAGGAACCGTCATTACATCAGGACGGGCGCGGCCGACGATTTCACCATCACCGATATGCGCGAGACGCTGGCCAGCATGCAGGCAACCCTGGCGGGTTTCTCGCTCTTCATGGGTGCGGTGGGCGCCATTTCCCTCATCGTGGGCGGCATCGGCATCATGAACATTATGCTGGTATCGGTGACCGAGCGAACACGCGAGATAGGCATCCGCAAGGCCATCGGCGCAAAACGCCGCGATATACTGCTGCAGTTCCTTATCGAAGCGGCAGCCTTAAGCCTGACCGGCGGCCTTGTCGGCCTGGGGCTGGCCATGCTGGGGGCTACGCTGATGGGCAATATTCAACTTGGGACTACCAGCGTAACGCCCGTCATCTCAGCGGGGATTATATTCATTGCGCTGGGTGTATCGATAGGCACAGGGCTGGTCTCCGGCACCTACCCCGCCTTCCGCGCCGCCCGCCTCGACCCCATCGAATCGCTGCGGCACGAGTAAATTACTTTATCAATGCCTGCAAATCCGCGC
>Ga0268281_1000908_pt1 | contig 19090 bp, 17 predicted proteins | sample saktaG_10_FD_190134 | JGI IMG/M metagenome (GOLD analysis project Ga0268281, IMG submission 190134) | Saline water microbial communities from Sakinaw Lake, British Columbia, Canada - sak_2011_5_24_50m | ecosystem: Environmental > Aquatic > Non-marine Saline and Alkaline > Saline ... | reverse complement strand
AAAAAACCCTGCACGATCATAAGATGGCACAGGGGGGGTTAACTGTTTTAAGTTTAGCAAAGTTTAAAACTCTGTCAAGGGTAATTTTAGATTTTCTATTTTGAATTGTCATATGACTTGATTACCGTTGACCTTCTTACCATTTCTCAATTTTCTTTTTAGCTTTCTCTTTAAGTTTACGATAAATATCAACTGCTTTAATCTCAGTTTCCGGAGAAACTAATCTCAAAAGCTCTCTTCCTAAAATCCTATACCTTCCTCCAACTTTATTTGCTTTCAAAATTCCTTTTTTCAAATACCGCTTAATAGTACTTTTGCTTATCCTTAAAAAATCTTGAGCTTCTTCTGTAGTATAAACTTGATTTGGTTTTATCTCTACCATTGTTTTCATAATAAAGAAAAGAGAAGCAGGTGTCAATAGGTGTCAGTAAGGTTAAACCTTCAATTTTTTCTTAAACCGACAACAGACACCAATTACTTTCATTTCAGTTTGTAAAAGAGCCAACATTAATGGCTCCCCATGAATATTATTTTTTACCTATTATTATAGTTTAATATGCCCAATACCCTCATCTCTCTTCAATGGATGAATAATTGCTCTAACCTCATCATCTTTAGAATCGTTTATTAAATGTCTAGGACCCACAGGAAGATCACATATGATTTGATCAAATTCTATTCCTTTAGATTTCAGTTTATCAAGAACTCCAAAGACTTTATTGTAAGGTCTTGAGGTGGTTAAAACCAAATGATATCCTTCCTTTATAAATTCGTTTAATTTCTCAGCCGAACCTTTTATAATTTCTATTTCCTCCCCCGTCGCAGAAGGTACGGGCACGTGCTTTATTATAGTCCCGTCTAAATCACAAAATATTACCCCTTTCTTCCTGATTTCATATTCTCTTTCAGGTATGGGAACAGGAATCTGAGACACTTTCTGGATATCAGGAGACCTGCCGAATTTTCCGTCAGAATCACAGACTAAAACCTTATTAGAAAACTTATCTAATAACATTTCTAAAAAGATGTTTTCACTATAAGTTGTAATAATAAATCTAGCGGCAATATCGGTTAAGCTTCTTCTGGAAACATCTTTTTTAATTATCCTTTCAAAGCAAATATTATCTGGAGTATTTAGCAACACAACAACATCAAGCTTTTCTAAAAGTTCTACCCCCCCAAGAATACAATTTTCATAAAGAATAACGCCTTTTTCTATCGCAGTAATATTTACTTGTAAACTTCTTTTGCCAGTTGTGCGATCATAGGCATTATCTATAGCAATCGAAGAACCTTTCGTTAATTTGTCCAATTCATTGCTGATAGTCTCAAAGTTCCACCAATTATATTGGTTTATGGCATAAAGGTATGCGTCTATACCAGCTTTCCACTTTTCGTGAAGCCATAGTTTTCTGCCTTTTGAATCTAATATAAACCTCCAATCTCCCGAATAAAAAACATTATCTATTTTAGATGCGTTTAATTCTTTCGCTATTTTTTCTGCTATTGTAGTCTTGCCTGCTCCAGCTCTACCGCAAATACCTACAAGTATCCGTTTACGCTCGCCTTCTGCTTGGCTTAATTTACTGATTATATGTTTAGCTACTTCCATTGATGTATTTTCTTGTTTTCTCTAGCGTATCCCCTGCGCCAAATTCAAATATTTTGGAAAGCGGATGCGCTATTGTTTTTACTTTTAATATATATTCTCGAATCACATCAAACGTGTAATCAACATTCTCATCGGGACGCCTGGACAATGCCGCACTATATATAATCGATTTTAGTAACATTGTATTCTGACAAACTGCGATGCCCGTAAAGCCGTTCTCTTTAATATTCTTGATGTCCTTATTTTTCACCAGATCCATGACAGTTTCTTCTTCAACTACAGCGACAGAATCATATGTACCCAGCACCGAAGGTTCTTTGTTTGGTTTGCATAAACCAAGCATATCGGAATCCACTGACATATAATCTTCAATTATATAATCACAAAATGTTATTAAAGTAGGAAGTTTTGAAGATGCATAATCAAGCGCGTAGACTAACGACCTTCCAGGCCCCTGGAGTTCAGATATATGTTCTCGACTAAACATAGGATTCAGTGAAGAATATTTCCCCCTTACATAGTTTTCAAGCAAGTCAGCGCTGTATCCTGTAGCAATAATAATTCTATTCGCTATGTATTGATACTTCCGCACGGAATAATCAATCGCACGATCTTTCCCTATCCTAATTAGAGCTTTTGGAACATAATCGGTTGCCGGTTTTAATCTAGTCCCTAATCCGGCAGCCAGAATTATCACATTGAACTTTTGATTTGTTATACTAAATAATGGTGTTTCTTTGAACATAATTAAAATAATTAAATATATTTATTTTCTTTTATACCTCACGAATTTGTCATTCCCAAGATACGAATAGGCTCCATTGTCTCTTGGACTGTTTTCCCTAAATAATTCATATAAATAGTAAAAAATACTGACAATTCTATTCTTCCCTCTGAAATTAGGTATGGGCAACAAGGTAGAGATATGCTTATTTCTTCTTAATCTTTCCTCTATTTTACTGAGCTCTGCTTTCTTTAATATACCTCTGTTTTCTGCTTCCTTACAAATTTCCAAGGCATTATCAAAATAACCATAACAGATACAAACAGCAATAGATTTCAGCACCTTGTTTTTCAAAGGCGTATCTTTAGCATCTAAAACATATTTATTAAAGTCTTTTAGATAAAGAGCGTCTGCATAATGAATTTGCCCCTTTATTCCACCAACATCTTTCCCTACGGTTTTCTTAAAACGGGCAATTCTTAAATCAAATAGTTCAAACCCTAACTTTCTTAGAAAAACATCAACATCGCTAAATAACGGCTGGTCTTTGTATAAATGTGTAAACTCAACTTCTACCTCAATACCAAAAACTGATTTCCTTATAATTTCAATTGCTCCCTGCAAAATGTATAATTCACTGCCTTGAGTATCTATTTTTAAAAAATCAACATTAGGTATGTTAGATTCTTTTAAAACTTCATCTAACGTTTTGGTCTGTATTTTAGATTTCTTAATTAAATCGAATTGCGGAGCTCCATAGTTTCTTGTATCGGGAAATCTTTTCCAAAAATCACTATTTGGAGGCAATACTGATGAATTATTAGGATTTCTTGTTATGTAAAAATCTACTTCTGCGTTTTTATTATGCAATGCACAATTAAAATACTTAATATGGGATTGTTTTTTTGAAATCTTTACTAATCTTTTATATTCTTCCTCATCAGGCTCAAAACCCAATATTTTAATGAATTTCTTATCCACGGCTTTCCATCTTTCCTGCACTCCGCCTCTTGCTCCAATATCAGCAACAACTATCGGTTCCTTTGTAAAGTATTTCTCAAATTCTTTACTTATCGTGGATTTCATCTTTAACATATGTTTTTACTCTTATCTTTGGCCCATTCCAAAACTTCTTTAAGCCCTTCTCTTAATGAAACCAAAGGCTTATATCTCAGCTCATTTTCAGCTTTAGATATGTCAGCCAAAGAGTGCCTAATATCTCCTACTCTAAATTCATTTGTAACTAAAGGATTAAGATCGGTTTTCATCAAATTACAGACTTCGTTTGCCAATTCCAAAATTGAAGTTTTCTTACCGGTTCCAATATTATATGATTTTTGTGAAATATCTGCATTCATCGCTAAAAGATTAGCATTTACCACATCGCTAACATGAACAAAATCTCTCGTTTGACCACCATCTTCAAAAACTAAAGGATGTTCTTTATTGAATATTCTTTCTATGAAAATAGGGATTGGGCCGGCATATGAATTACCAATCGTCTGCCGACTTCCATATGCGCTAAAATATCTAAGCGAAATAGTTTCAATTCCATAAATCCTGCCAAATAAATGAATCATTGATTCTTGGGTCTGTTTGGTTATGGCATAGTATGACAGACCGCTAAAATTCTGTTCCTCGTCTATCGGCATATTCGTAGTCGGTTTATTGCAAGATGGACATTTACATTCAAAAATCTTCTTTGACATGTTTGAAACAGGTCTAGTTCCCGGATATACAATATTATGCTCGGAACATAGATGCGGACCTTCACCGTAAGGAGCCATGGAACCTGAGAATATAATCTTTTTCACGCTTGATTTTATGCATTTTTGTAAAAGAGAAGCGGTCGCCCCAATATTTGCATTAATAAAATCTTGAATCTCATACTGACTTTGTGATACACCCACTTTAGATGCACAGTGAAAAATAACTTCAACTCCATCTAAAATTGAACCTAGTAAAGGATGATCTTCTAATCGGCCAAAATAATAATCTGCTTTAGGATTAAGGTAGTTTGGAAAATGTTTATGGACCTGTTTCTCCAAGCTGTCTATTACAACTACATTATGGCCTTCATTTACCAACCTATCAACGAGATGACTCCCGATAAAACCAGCACCACCTGTTACTAAAATCTTTTTGGATTTCATCTTATTTTTATTCTTTAGTTTTGGCATTTTTTTCGCGTTTCTTTTAAGTCAATAATTATGTACATAATAAAGTGAATGGAAGGGAGCGTCAATATGTATTGATTAACCTATATCCCCAACCTTCCCCTTATTTTCTCAAACATAAACTTGTCTTCTTTTTCAAATTTGAACAGAAATAGAAAAAGAAAAAACAGGATTAAAATAATGAAACTTGTTAAAACTAAATCCAAGAAATAGTGAAGGTTAGAAAAAAGATAATATTTCAAGGGAAAAACTAAAAGAAATGTTAAAACCGCAGCAAAAGCGCCTTTCAGAAACTTAACATCAAAAGGATGTGTTTTCAAAAAGACATACACTTCTATAACTCTAATAACATTAAGGAGTATTAAAGAAATGGAGGTAGCTATAGCTGCTCCCAAAATGCCGAATCTAGGAATTAAAACTATATTCAAAATAACATTTAAAATCAACACTGCTAGAACATTTAAAGATTCTAATTTCTCCCGTCCCGTCATCGTTAGCATAGCTCCTGATACTCCTGCTCCTACAAAAACCAGTTGGCCCAAGCAAAGGACAATAAGGCTTGGTGTCCCCAAGACAAAACTACTGCCAAAAACTCTCATAATCTCCCCCGAAGACGCAATTAAAATTAAAAAGACAAAGAGACTTAAAGAAAACCCCCATCGGGTTACCGTCTTAAAAGTAGAAGCAAGCTTTTGTCTTTCTCCCTTATGATAAAGAGTAGAAATGATAGGAATAAAAATTGAACCTAGGGCACTAAGAGACATTATCATTAACAACGATACCTTTACCGCTACCTGATATATCCCAACTTTATCTGAAGTCAAAAAGTAACCTATCATTGAAATATCAGTCCACTGCAAGAGAAAAAGAATTACCCATACAAACATTAAGGAAAATGAGGTTGTAAACAGTTTCTTAGTTTCAAATTTAGGAACAATACTTTTAAAAGATATTTCAGGAAAAACCTTTCTAACACCCAAAAAAAGAAACAAGACGGTAAAGAAAACTGCTATTACAAATGCCCAAACCGCTCCCAGAAGCCGAAACCCAAGGAAGTAAAGCAATAAGATTAAAACAAAATTAAGAGATGGTTTTAAGACCTTTTCCCCTAAAACCTTGTATTTTGCAGTTTTAAATCCCCTCGTTACAGCTTCAGCTGACTGCATTAAAGAAAAAAGTGGAATTCCAAAAGCAAAAATCTTAATAACAAGTTCTAATCCGGGTTTTCCAAAAAACTGGGCGATCAGGCCCGAATAAAGATAAGTAACAATTCCCAAAAAAATTCCAAAGACCAAGGAAAAAGCCATCGCCTGGATTATCGTCCCTTTAACTCTTTCCTTATCGTTTAAAGCAAGATAAGCTGAAATGTATTTTAAAGCTCCGTTATTTAAACCGAAAAGAGCTATTATTGAGCCTGCCTGCAGAATTACAAGCCCTAAGCTATAAAGTCCGAAGTCAGCAACACTGAGAACACGAGTTAAGACAATTGTAGTAATGAATACTACTATGACTTCAAAGATGTAGCCGAAAGTAAAAATACCAGCTCCCTTGGCAACTAAATTTAATTCTTCTTGGTTTTTAATTTCTTCTGCCATAAATCTAAGACATCTTATGACCAATGTATATGATTTCTTCTATATTTAAACCGTACTTCTTTATTTCCTCAACACTCAAGTCTTTTTTAATATCATATAACTCCATTTCAAATCCAACATTTTCTAACCTTTCCTTATAATCTTTGCCATACACTCTAACATGATCTTTTTGCCCAAAATATTTCTCCCTTTCTTCCGGAGAAATAATTGAAAAATCTTCAAAGGTTTCTGTATGTTTTTTAGAAATTGGCACTTGTAAAATCGCCCATCCTCCCGGTTTTAAAACTCTGAAGAGTTCCTCTACTGCCTTTCTATCGTCTAAAACATGTTCCAAGACATGATTACAAATGATTACATCAAAACAATTATCATTAAACTTTATATCCGTAATATCAATTTCAATATCAGCCAATGAAGATTTTATATCTCCGCTGATATAGTCAACCGAAGAATAAGATTTTAATGCCTTTTTCAAGCTTTCCCCGGGAGCAATATGCAGAAGTTTAGATATTCTTCCCGGCCTAAATATATCTGTTTTATTTTTGAGATAATAATAAACTAATCGTTCCCTATCTGCTGAAAAACAGAAAGGACACAGTGTTAAACGATAACCTCCTCCGATAAGATTAAGAGCGACTTCATTATTTATTCCTGTTGGAAGAAGTTTTCTAGAAGACTTTCCGCAAAGAATGCATTTATATTTAGAACCAAAACAGAAAAAGAAATTAAAAAAACCATACAAATGCAATAGTTTAATATAAAATCTTTCAGGCAACAGTTTTTTAAGAAATAATCCAATTTTCCTCATAAATACACTTTATTTCCTCCCAATACTGTAATAATTAAACCCTATTTTTCTCATTTCATCGGGATTAAACTGGTTTCTCCCGTCAAAGAAATAGGAATTGCGCATTAGACTTTTAACTTTTTTCATATCAATTTCTGAAAACTCCGGCCATTCGGTAACTAAAACTAAAATATCCGCGTTTCTGACAGCTTCTAAAGCGCTCCTGTAATACCTTATTTTCTTTAAAGAAAGCTCTTTTTTAGCATTTCCAATAGCTACAGGATCATAAGCTTTAATATTACAATCCTTATAAAGCCTTTTTATAATCCCGATTGCCGGGGACTTGCGGACATCATCCGTTTTGGGCTTAAAAGACAATCCCCAAATACAAACTGTTTTCCCTCTAATCTTTTTTAAAGCCTTCTTAATCTTTTTGACAAATCTTATCTGCTGATTCTTATTAACAACGGCAACTGACTTTAAAAGACGAAAGTTATACCTTTTCTTATGGGCAATACTCACAAGACCATCAATGTCCTTTGGGAAACAACTCCCTCCGAATCCTATACCGGCCCTTAAAAAATGCTTCCCAATTCTTTTATCGTATCCAATGCCTTTAGCTACTTCCTCAATATTTCCCCCTGCCCTTTCGCAGATGGTTGCTATCTCGTTGATAAAAGATATTTTTGTAGCTAAAAAAGCATTTGAAGCATATTTTATCATTTCAGCACTTCTGATATCGGTTATCACTTTTGGAGAGTTGATTGAAGAATAGACATCAAGCATTATCTCTTTTGCTTTCTCATCTTCAGTTCCGATAACAATCCTGTCAGCTTCCAAGAAATCCTTTAAGGCGGAACCCTCTTTTAAGAACTCCGGATTTGAAACAATGGAAAACTCTCCTTTGAAATGCCTCCCCATTTCTCTTTTTGTCCAGTCTCCGGTTCCCACAGGAACCGTACTCTTGTTAACAATAACCTTGTATCCGTTCAAACAACAAGCTATTTCCCTTACTGCTTTCTTAAAATAGCTCATATCAATACTTCCGTCTTCTTTAGGTGGAGTGCCAACCGCAATAAGGACAATTTCGCTTTTAGACACAGCATTTTTCAAATCTGTAGTAAACTCAATATTCTTTTTATGTTTTTTTAAGATTTCTTTTAATCCGGGCTCGTAAATGGGAATAATTCCTTTTTTAAGATTCCGGATTTTAACCTTATCTTTATCAACACAAGTTATCTTATGCCCAAGATATGCAAGACAAACCCCCGTGGTCAGACCCACATATCCCGTTCCTATGATTGATATTTTTCTTTGCATATTTTTTATCAGCTACTGAGGTTTAATCTCAATAGATTGATTGCTTTTTATATCATAATAGCATATTAAAATTCATTTAAAAATTGATTTTTTAACAATTTAAACATATCATTAATATAATGAAGAAGATTAATTTTCGCTCAATATATCTGGCAGGATTCCTTTTAATCCTGATACTTCCGCTTTTGAATGTTCCTCCTCTATTTTCCCCTCCCGATTGGGGAAAAACCGTCTTATTCAGAATCATTCTTTCAATATTAGGATTTGCCCTTGTTTATCAAACTCTTTCTGGAAAATCCGAAAACAAAAGCAATCGAGAACCGTTCTCCGTAAACTTTTCAAAAGAAGCAAGAACGGTAATCTTTCTGCTTTTAGCATTTCTGGGGATATTCCTTTTAGCAACTATATTCTCCTTAGACCCAAGTTTTAGCTTTTGGGGAAGCCCATATAGATCCGGAGGTTTTTTGAATTTTGCCTTTTATTTCATATTTGCCTTCTTAGCATTTTTAATCATCAGAAAGAAAGAATGGCAGAAAATCTGGGATTTTTCAATAATTATTGGGATACTGGTTTGTACCGTTGCTGTCTTCCAGCAATTCGGGATATTTAAAGAGATATTTGTCTATTCAAGCACTCGTCCCCCTTCTACGATTGGAATTACAACCGCTTTGGCCATATATCTCCTTTTATTAACCTTCCTAACCTTGGCTTTTGCAATTAAAACGAGCTTTAGAAAATGGTTCGGGATAAAGAAGGTTTTTTACATCCTTTCTCTTTTGCTGTTTCTGGCAGTAAGCATATTAATTACCCAAACAAGATCTGCCTACATTGGACTTACGATAGGATTCTTGTATTTCTTCTTTTTTTATCCTTTAAAGACGAATTTAAAGAAGTTAAAAATCAGAATATTTGCAATAAAGGGTTTGGCTCTGATTCTTTTAATTTCAATCGCTTTTATTGTCTATTATGCAAATACCCGCACTTCAAAGGAACTTCCTCAATTTGTTCAGGAAAACAAGTTTTTGAGCAGATCGATGAGCCGTCTTTCCATTGAAACCGCTTTAAAAGATCCAAGGATTTCCGGCTGGCCAATAGCATTAAAAGCATCTCTATCAAGACCCGTTTTAGGATACGGACCCGAGAACTTCTCGGTTGGATTTGATAAGTTTTTTGACCCAGCGCCAGAAACATATTTAGGAGACTGGTGGGACAGAGCTCATAATATTCTTATGGATACAGCAACTCAGGCAGGAGTCTTTGCCCTCTTAATCTATCTTTGCCTGCTCTTTTATCTCCTGTTCTCGCTCCAAAAGGCAAAGAAGCGGTATTTATCCTCCAAGGATAGTAAAAGCCCGTATCCGCTCATCTGCCACGCAATACAGGCAACATTTATAGGGTACTTTACGGCAAACCTTTTCAGTTTTGACGTTTTCTCAACCTACCTTATCTTCTTTCTTTTAATCGCATATTCCTTATACCTCATAAACCAAAGCTGCGCAGGCCGGGCTTATGCAATTCCCAGATTAGCAGGAAAATATGGGATAACGGCAATCGCATTACTTCTAATCGCCCTTGTCTGGTTCCTCTGGAATTATAACCTAAAGCCTTTCTACATCAACACCCAAATCAATATTGCTATGCATGAGATAGAAGGAGAAGACAAGGATTTTGGGAAAGCAATAGAGATAATGGAAAGCCTTATCCCTCAACACAGCATTCTGGACAACTATTTAAGATTAAGATATGTGAGCGTTTTGGGCGAAGGAATACACCAAAAACCTGAATCAGCTCTCAAATTAGCTCCCCGCGCTTACTATCTCCTAAAGGAAAACACAAAGATAAGGGAGTATTACACAAGAACATGGCTCTTATTAGGAACATATACAAACCATTTGATACTTCAAAACAGGGACCAAGACCCTGAGTATGCCGAAGAACTCAAAAAAGAAGCAAATCAATATTTTCAAAAAGCAACCGAACTCAGCCCCAAACGCCAAGAGATTTTAATAGAATGGATAAAGACGGACTTTTACAGCGAAAGATACCTTGAAGCAAAAGAAAAATCCCAAAGATGCATTGATTTGAATCCGGAATTCAAAGATTGCTACTGGCAGATGGCTTTAACCAACATATATTTAGAAAACGAGAAAGAAGCTGAAGAATATCTTGAACTTGCTAAAGAGAAGCGCTACCCGATAAATACCGAAATCTCTTTCCTTGAATTGGTCAATGCGTATATTCCTTCTAAAAACTACCAGAAACTTGTAGAAGCATACAAGAATCTTTTAAAAAGAAGTCCTGATAAGGTTCAATATCATATTTCTCTTGCTGTCTGCTATAAAGAACTTGGTGATTTTGAAAACGCAAGGAAATCAGCTTTAAAGGTGCTTGAGTTGTCACCGGAAGACAAAGAGTCAGTAGAAGCATTCCTGCAAGAGTTAGAATAAGGAAAGCAAGGATCAAATTAATAAGTAAAAGAAAAGCCACCCAAAAGGGTGGCTTTTCAGTTTCAATCCCTTCCAACGTTCCACAAGAAAACGCGAGGGGTTCAATTCAAGAAATCTAGTAAGACCAAGCGTCGGAGTCAAGTGGTAAGTCTCCCACTTTGTAACCTCCTGTCCAGTCAAGTGTCGTAGTAGAATGACTCAAAGCACTTACATCAGACCAAATGAAGTTCTTACTAACGGATCCTGCAGCTGCAGAAGCAACATAAGCTGCATCTGTCTCCAGGTAGAAACTTACGGAGTCAGCAATCAAAGTAGTAGCGCTCTTTCCAAAGAGTGCTGGAGTACCTTTTAGCTTATATATGTAAGTTTCGCCTGATCCAATAGTTTCGCCTGTTGGGAAAGTGAAGGATAAGCTTGTTACGCCAGGCGTTACAGAACTAACAGTCGTTGTAGCATCACCACTAGCTATAAGATCGGTTGTGCCACGGTAGAGTTTTAAGCTACCTACTGACATTCCGTTTCCGGTCGTTGTTGACCATCCTACAGTGTAAGTGATTGTTTCAAGTCCAATTGCACCTGCTTCAGGAGCTGCAACATCAAATGAATACAAGTCTAATGAGCTACCATTTGCAAAGTTACTCGTTAGAGTGTTTTTGCTTACAGTAGGAATTGCCTTGTAAACATAGATGACTTCTCCGTCCACATTAGCTGCTGGCACGGCTGTCAATGCAGTACCACTGCTGTTTTTGCCTGTGACAGTTTGCTGAACCAAACTGGTCTGAATATTCTTACCTGTTTGACTGTAATCAGCACTTACTGTTGACAGGTCTAACTTTGCAGTTAATACCTTAGTACTATTTGCTAGAACCTCAACACTTAAACCTGTGTAAGCAGCTTTACGAGTAGCATCTAAGTAGGCAGTTGCTAATAGAGTAGTACCATCATATAATTTAACGGCTTCTACTACATTTTCACCGCCTGAAGCGATTTGTAACGTAAGTTGCTCAATGGTGTAAGTATCGTTGGTAGCAGTAAATTTGTACTCTGCTGTCTCAACGGTTTGATTTCCTTCAACTAATTGAGCTAAAGGTGTGTCATCGCCAATGGCAGCGGCAAAGGAACCTTCACTACATGTCATTACCTGACCTTCAATATATGTATCAGAGCCATTTACATAAATCGTAGTAGCAGAGTCCTTGGTAGTACCTGTAAACTTGGCTGTAGCCTGGAATGAACCATCGTCTATTGATGTACTTATCGTTCCATAAACTTCAACTGCTATGCTTTCGCTTTGTGCTAATTCGTAGTCAAGGGCCCAAGACAATTCTTCAGAAGTTGTAGCACTCGATGTTGAGATGCTTGACTTTACTGCACTTGTCTTAGTGCCGTATACGACATAGACATTGCTTAAGTAGTTAGCTGTTGTAGTAGCAGTTACAAACTGGACATCAAGGTCAGTCAAGTTAACAGCTTCAGTTGCATTGCCTGTCAAGATGAATTGACCAAGCTTGTAAGCTGTAACAGGTGTTACCATACTCTTACTTGGGTAAGCAGAGTATTTTGCAAAACTCATCGTTCCTGTAGCAACAGTTAAAGCGTTAGCAGCAACTGTAGCAGTTGGAGCATCAATTGTCTGAGATGAAATTACACCTTCAGCATTATTAATGTTCCCTCCTACAATACTAACTTGAACAGTGTCGTTTGCTGCAAGACTTGAAGAATTTCCATCGTCATAGATATCAGCATAAACTTCTAACGTTACAGGTGAACCGGGAACAACTATTAAATTAGTAGTGTATTCCGTGTAAGCTGGACTATTACTATCTTCTCTAATAGCAGCAGTACTTCCAACCTGAACTCCGTCAGCTAAAAGATAACCATTTCTCAAAGTGGTTGTTGCTGCATCAGTAGTACTTGCAGTAACGGTAACTTGCATTGTCTCAATCTTTATTTCTTCACCAGCTGCTTTTACTTCAAACGTACCTAATAGAACAGCACTTGCATCTACTACTACATTACCTGAAGCTGAATCACTTGATTTAGTAATGGTAATAGTTCCAGTACTAATTGTAACTATTCCGGTAATACATTGCGAAAAAGTAGTGCCTGCAGCCTGTGTTAGAATTTCTACTCCGTATTGAGAGTCAGTAAAGCTGGAATCAGCTGCTTTTCTCAAAGAAAACTGGAAGTTGCTGTAAGAACCGCCAATAATGTCAGCTAAAACCTTGACTTCGTGATTACCTGTCTTTAATTCAACAGGTGCATCGGATAAATCAAAGGTAATATATCTGTTATCGTCAATATTGGCAACAGCTGAACCTACTTGAGTTCCACCTACGTATAAGCGGAAGTTCTCAATGTCATCTTCGTCAATAGAACCACTTTGTCTTATGCTGATTCTATCAAATGTTACCTTTCTCTGAGCAATAGTTACAGTACTCTTCCAGATCCTATAATCGTCTTGAGGGTCAATACTTATGTTAGAAGCAGGGGCAGTGGTTGTAGCAAAGCTAGCTGTAGCTAAGGTTGCTGTAGCAATACTCATAATGTTTCCTTTTAAAGGAAAACCATCATTGATTGAGCTTGCATCGCAAACCAAATCAGTCGCTGCTTCGATTTCAACACCAACTGTCTGTCCTGAAGTGGTTCCTGCAATAGTTGACTTTACAGTAACGGTCTTTGATTCGCCTGCAGCTAAAGAAATAATACCAGCAGAGTTAACAAAGGTTATGTACCCTGAAGAAACAGAAGCGTTGTCTGTTAATCTGTCAGCTCCTTCAAACAAATAAACATTTGAAAGAGTTGCGTCAGCAGATACGCCAATTCTCTTTAACTTAATCTGGGTAATTTTCTTTGTGCTTAAATCTCCGTTGGTAAAGGTGTATTTAGCTAATACGGCTAATCCTTGACCCTGAACTAAAGTTCCTGCAGCAGGATTGTCAGAAGCTAATGCTACGGTTATACCTTCGTCAGCAGCTTCTTCCTCTTCTTCCTCTTCCTCTTCTTCCTCTTCTTCCTCTTCTTCTTCTTCTTCCTCTTCCTCCTCTTCTTCACCGGCAACCAAGAACTCATCTAATTTTTCTCTTGTAGTTGATCCGACGAAACCGGTACCTTCTGTAAGACCCCAAGGAGCTAATACTTCATCAACGTACTTCTCCTGGAATTTAATTACTCCTCCCTTAGTCAAAGGACCAAAGTAGGTAGTTTCTTCTCCAGCAGAACCAACGCCTGAGTCAGCCAACTTGGTTTCTTCATCGGAATTTAAGATGATCTGCATACATTTTACATCATCACCTGTCATTCCAACTTTCAGGTTTCGGTCAAAGCTTGTAATGGTACATCCTTCAACAGTAGAAACAGGAGTTGTTTCTGCTCCAAGAGCCTCAATTTGGTCCTGAATGCTGTTTAAAAGATCCTGTAACTCTGACAAGCTCATTCCGCCAAGATCAATTGCCTGTGCAATGCCGGTGAACGTAAGTGCTAAACCAAGCATTGTCACAGAAGCTATAATCTTTTTTGTCATAATTAACTTAATTCTTTTAATTTGATTTTGACTTTCTTTCATCGTGTATGTCGACCTTTGCCCGCCTAAATTCTATTTTGGATTTTTCATCCTATGAATTTAGCGAACCAATTTTCATGGTCAAAGCTTTAAGACCACAAAAATCATTTAACCCTGCAAGAAAGCAAAGCTTTATTGAAGGGCCACGACACTTTTTACCTCTATCCCGTGTAAGCGGGAGTTTCAAATTTTAAAACAATAAATTGCGGACGAATCACTTTCCACAATATCATATTTACCCACCTTTACTGTTGTGGATAACTTATTCTATATATATCTTCCAGAACCGCATTATACTCTCCTTTTTCGTAGTTCTCCTTTGCGCTTATGAGCCTTTCCTGTTCAGCAGGCCCTAAGTACCAGTGTTCAACATCTTCAATCAATAATTCAATAAAAAGCTTGTAATCGCTTTCAAGCCCTTCAACCGCTTCTTCCGTCTCTATGATTGAAGTCAATATCTTCTGTTTTGGCTCTTCGGCCACCTTTATCTCTTCTGAACTTGTAGCTCCGGCTATCTTTCTTGCCTCATCTAAAACCTTTTTGCCTGCTTTTACGGTCAAATCAAGGCTTTTTCCCATTTCTAAAGCTACTTTCGGATCCCTTAAGTCAGCTTCTTTTAAAGCCAGTTTTGCCTGCGATACGCTGTCTTGAAGCTGTTTGAGTAGAGGAGCAAGCTCCTGCATCTGGGCTAATTCCTGTTCATATCTTTCCTGAGCAACTTTCAATTCCATCAAATTAGAAGAATAGAAAAAAGCCCCGCCAATTAAAAGCAAAGCTATGGGCAAGGCAAAAGCAGGTTTTAAGAAAAAACTCAAGGTAATATGAGACATCTCGGGTTCTTCACCTAGAATTCTGCTTTTTGTAGATAAAACCCAGTCCTTTCTGGGTTTAATTCCTCTCAGATTTTCAATTTTGCGAATAAGGTCTTTTTCGTTCATATTCGAAGCGTTATTTACCCTTCTTAGATTAAGACGTAGAATCTAAACTTGTGTTACACCCCCCTCTCTCTCGGTTTTCTCTTTATAACTGGGTTAATTTCATTAAGGAATCGGACAATTTCTTCGTGCTTCCATATCCCAGAGTAATAGTATGGTTTACCGTTCTTTGTTGTTTCGTGTTCATAAAAATTAAAGCCTAACCGTGAAATGGTTTTATTCACCAATTCCATAACGTTTCTCTTTGTGTTCACCATTCTCAACCCCAAGTAAGTCTTCCCACTCCTCTGATTCTTCTTATTATTTACAAAAATTGTCCCCTCGCTTTCATAAAAACCTCTAACAAATTCTTTCATACACTCCAAGTTTTGAGCAATAAACTCCTCAATTTTATTCATATTAAGCAGTCTGTACCATTCGTAAAAAGAAATACTGCTTACACATATTCTTATCTGATTAGACCACAGTGGGTTCTTATCTTTTAATTTTGTTATTCCTACTAATGGATTTAGCCCAATGTTTTTGAACGCATTATAAAAACTCCCAGCAAATTTGAAATCCTTCTCGGCAATATTTAGTCCTATAATCCTTTTATTCTTATTTTTTGACACAAAACCGTCACCTAAAAGTACGCCTAAGATATAGCTAATATTTTTGACTCTGGTTTTATCAAAATTTTTTATTCTCTTTAATCTCAAAGCCCATTGTCTTTCCCTTAATAAAATTCCAGCTTCATTCATCCTCCTCCTTATGGTTTGATAGCTAATATTCAACTCTTCTCCGATGTCACGTAAACTTTTTTGATTTACCCAATATTCTTTCTCAATCCAATGTTTATCTATATTTATCTTCATATTATTCTTCTCTAAGTTCGCTTTTTAGAGATTTCAAGGCGCGATGAATCATTATTCTCACCGCTCCCTCTGATTTATCTAGAATTTCGGCAATTTCAGAGACGGAAAGCTGGTCAAGATACCTCCAAATAATAACTTCTCTGTAATCCTCGTTTATGCCGGCAAGAGCATTTTTTATTTCGTCCACATCAGAGCTAATTTCCGCTTTTTCCTCTAAATTCGTATTAGGGTCAGCCACCCAGATATCCTCGGATGAGATTGTCTTAACGCGTCCTTTCTCGCGGTAATGGTCAATTACCAGATTTCTGGCCACCCGGTAGAGGAAAGCTTGGGCATTGTTAATTTCTTCTCCTTGCTTAAACCTGTCCCAACTCCGAATAAAAACCTCCGAAGACAGGTCTTCAGCGATTTCTTTAGAACTTACTTTTAAAAAAATAAACCGATAAATCTTATTGATGTATTGGTCGTATATCTTGCTAAATTTTTTTCTGCGAATATCCATTTTGTTAGGACAAGTTAGGACACTGTTTAGAAATTGTTAGGAAACTGTTAGGACAAAACAAACTAGTTAGGACATTTTGCTTGTCCTAACGATTATCCGGCAGTTTATAAAAGATTTGGTTGGTTTTCCCTATTCTTTCTATCATCCCCGCTTCTGCCAAGTTCCCAAGATCTCTTCTCAGGGTTCTTTTGGTAACTCCCTCAAAAAAATTCAAGATTTCCCCTGCTTGGGCGCTATGTTTCTTTTTCAATATCTCAATAATCTTTTCTTGCCTTGGATTTAAGTCAATATCGCTTTTATTCTTCTCTGCTGTCTCTTTTTCCGGCAATTTCTGATTCTGCATTAAATCAAGGTATTTTGAAACTTTTTCGTATTCTTTCCTTAAAACCAGAAAGTTTTTCTCATCAATCCATTTCTGAGACTGGGCTAAAGCAAAGAAACTGTTAATAATCTCAATATCTTTTTTAATCTTAGGAGATAAATCTTCTGCTTTTTCAACTCCCGGGTTGGGAGAGATTAAAAGAGAATTATTGAAGATTCTGAGAGATTTCTCTCTAATCTTGAATTTTAAGGGTTCTCCTTTAGGGAAAAGACCGCTCACTTTGTAAACTGCCTCTGTTAACTTAAAAAAATAATCTTTATACATTCTTCTAAATTGAGGCACTTTTTCTTTCCCATCTCTTTAATATACTATATGAAAAGATTTTCTTTTGCAATAGTAAAAAAACAGGGTATTATTTTATGCCGAAACTCAGCGCAAAATAACACCCTTTGTTGAGTCATAAAAGTTCTCTTATGTCTTTCCATGAATAAATCCTTGTACCGTAAAGGCAATGGCTGTTATATGGATTATGAAATAAAATGACTTTGCAAAATTTACTCAATCTCTCTGCAACCTCAGACTCATCTTCAATAGCAACCTCTATCTTTTCAGCCCTGGCAATGTTCAGTTTCCTTAAATCTGCGTCCTTTCTGTTAACATGATAAACTTTTCCAAAAGGAAGCTTATTGGCTTCAAGGGAATAAATGGTTGCCTTTTCTATTGAACTAGGTCTTGCGGTCCAATAGATTATCTGATTCATTCCGTTGCCTGAATTTGCAAGATAATTGAGAGCCCCTCTAGCGTAAGACATTACAGTCAAGCTCCCAAAGAATTTTTCGTCCTTGAGCCTCCTTTTCAGCCATCTATCTTGTTCCGTTTCTAAACAATTCCCATTCTTAAGTTTAAAAGACCTCCAATCAATTTCTTCTCCAAAAATTTCTAAAAAAATCCTTCCCAACACTTCGTATGTTGGGAACAAAGTTCCATCTAAGTCCACCGCAATTTTCATTTAAATTACCTCCTCTTATTAATTTTGAAAAGAGCCGTTGCAAACCGTCTAAATTAACAATATTATATATGTATACAACAGAAATTTACAAAACGCAAGACCTTAGATTCTGTTGACGCTTGGCGTCAACAGCCTGCTGAGATTTAATTTCAGCGGGCTGTTTAAAAAATATCTGCGGAGAAAAATCTCCGCAGATTTGTGTAAAAAATATTTTTTACTTATTTAAGCTACTAAGAATCTTAGATCCTTTAGTTTAAAAATCCTTTTGTCGCAACGACATTTTCCATTGTTAAGAGTATTAAACAGGATTGCCCTGCAAAATCCTCTTAAGTTTTCTATAGTTTCAACATCGCTTTCAACAACAATATTAATCCTTTCTTGTCTGACAATCTTTAGTTTACTTTTGGGTGCACGCCTTCTGTTGACGTAATGAATCCTCCCAACGGGAAGACGATTGTCTTCAAGTAAACGAAGCGTTGCCCCATTCAATACGCTCGGTCTCGCAGTCCAGTAGATTACCTCGTAACCATTCCTTCCGTTGGTTAAACTATTAAGAACTTCCGCAGCATTAGATCTCGCAACTAAACTTTTGTAAAAGTTCTCATTCATGAGTACCCTTTTAGTCCACTTCCCTTCTTCTGTTGCCATATAGAACCTACCTTTAGAGTAAAAAGAGTACCAATCGATTTCCTTTCCGAACACTCGAAAAAACATTTTGTTCAATACCTCATATGTTGGGAATACAACCTCATCCAGATCTATCGCGATTTTAATTTTAATCACTCCTTTCTTTTTTTTAAAAAAATCGTACACTTATAAATCCAATGCAAGCTGTACTGACTTGTCTTGTTCTTCCTGCCATTCAGATACAGTTCTTGGAATAGATTTTTCATCTTTTCCGAAAAGGACGTTTTCTACTATTTCTATTTTCTTCTTTAAGGCAAAGGTCATACCTAAATAAAAGATAAATGTTTTAGAGCCTGGATCGCAGAATACATGAACTTCTTCCGCCCACTCAATCTGTGAAAGAACTCTTATGCAAAAATCGTATCCTCGAGCATCATGATTAACACCCTCTTCAAATAAATGTACGACATTGCCTTTTTCTCTTTGGGTTTCTGCATATTTTCTCATTTTGTCCTGCGACACAATTGTCCCATCATTTATCGGTCCTAAAACCAATATTCTTTTCATTTCTTTTAGATCTCCTTTCTAAAATAGATTTTTCTTATTGATTGAATTGC
>Ga0268281_1000894_pt1 | contig 19267 bp, 16 predicted proteins | sample saktaG_10_FD_190134 | JGI IMG/M metagenome (GOLD analysis project Ga0268281, IMG submission 190134) | Saline water microbial communities from Sakinaw Lake, British Columbia, Canada - sak_2011_5_24_50m | ecosystem: Environmental > Aquatic > Non-marine Saline and Alkaline > Saline ... | reverse complement strand
ATATTTGAATAATTATTTTCATATTTAGTCCTTATTCCTCTCCTATAATGGTAATGATCTTCACCAAGCATTATATCACCGAGAGTTAATAGAGTAATTGACATTAAGAAAGACCGCCCTTACATAAGTTTTTATACAAATACAATAATTTTGTTTCTTGAGTTTTCCAATTGAAATAAAGTTTTGACAACTCTAATGCCCTCATTTTTATTGAATAAATTTTATGTAGATTATCCCTAATAAATTTTAATCCCTCTTCTATAGATAAAACATCTATTGGATTTACTGAAAAAGCAACACCTCTTTTTACAAATTCTTCTTCAAAGAAAGGAATATTTGAGCATAATATTGGTAATCCTGCAGCTAAGTATTCATACATTTTATTCATTGCTGGATAACGATATGAAATAAGATTATGAGGATTGGTTATCATATTCACAGCGAAATCAAATTTTAAAAGATTAACTAATAATTCATTAGTAGCCAACAATGGTAATAATTTAACCTGACTTTCCAACCCAAACTCTTCTACAATATTTTGTAATTTTAAAAAATCGCAACTGTCTGCCTTAGAAAATAAAGTGAACCTTATATCCGCATAATCTTTTATAGCTATTAAAAAATTATCTAACCTATTCTTTGATAAATCGAATGAGCCACTGAAGACAAAATGTAATATATTATTACTTTTTATATTAACTGATATGTTTTTAGGTAAATTAGGATAATTAAATAATATTGTAAAAGTTTTTAAAGGAATATCATACTTTTTTGCTTGATATTGCGCGCGCTCTTTTGATACATTAATAATAGAATCAAACCTGTTAATAAAAAGCCTTTCTAGTTTTTCGTGTATTCTTCCAGTATCTTCTTGGACTTCATGACAATCATATATTAACTTAGAATTTTTATGAATTACACTTGAAACAAACATACCAAATAAAAACATTGTATTGTGAGCATGATAAAAATTTGCTTTTTTTAATATAATTATCGAATTTATTAATACTATATTTAATACAATTGAGATGTTACGAAATAATCGATATTTTCTTGAAAAAATTGGAAGAGTAAAAAGAAAAAAAATAAATTTGTTTTTAACTTTAACTTTTAATTTACTTCTAAAACCTAAAACAATTACTTTATATCCATTATTGGAAAGTGAAATAGCCTCTTTCTGAACTCTTGAATCGTGGTATATATCAGATGATTCAGCCATCAACACCTTTTTATTCTTCATTAACAAACCTTCCTTATTTTAACTTTACTATAAAACTCTTCATATCTTTTTGCAATCATATCCCATTAGAATACAATAACATTTAATATTTTATAAGGAATAAAAAGTCCTTGGCAATTAAACATCATTAATATAGTTTATTACTTTTGTAAACTGGGAAGAGAATTCAAAATGTTGTAGATATGTTTTGAAAGAATTATTTCTATAAAAGTCATATTGAGAAAAAATTTTATTTATTGCTCTAGTAAGATCAGATAAACTGGAAATGCAGATACCACACTTATTCTTCTCAATAGAATTATAAAATGAGAGATAATCAAAAGCCACAGTTGGAACACCGCATCTTAAATATCTCGCTAATTTTTCAGATGAAAAGCCAGCTAATAGATCATTTCTTGTCTTATTATTATAAAAGCACAAGCCAATATCTGCAGAAGAAATTAGATTGTCTATATCCTCAGGAGGCGCAAGATGCGATGAAATAATAATCCTCTTATTTACATCAATCTTCTTTATCTTTTCTAAAATACCGGGTTTCAAAACTGTTCCATGAAAAACTAATACAAATTCCTCCGGGAAAGATTGGGCAGCCATAGCAATCTTATCTGATAACCGATAGTTATCAATTAGTCCAAATTGTAATATTATTTTTTTATTTCTGTCTATATTAAGCATCTCTCTAAGGTAATTTGATTTATGCATTATCGGTTTTCCTAGAGTAGAGACAGGCAGAAATATTTTATCAGTTCTCTTTATTTTATTATAGCGAATTATCTCTTTTGCACGTAAATCATCCTGAATTATTGTAGCAACAGCTTTTTTATGATATTTTTTCTCGATTCTTCTAATTTTTAAATAACGGAATGATTTTAGCAGTCGCATCTGTTTAATCCAATTGTTAGAAAGAAGTTCTAAACTATAATAAATTAACGGGATACCACTTTCTTGTGCTAAAATACCGGCCCAAATTAAACCTGCCTTTTCTATGCCAATAATACATTTATATTCATTTTTATTTATGATATTTAATGATTCTTTAATAATTTTAGCAGGAATAATTTTTTTTTCACCAAGCAGCGGGTCTAATATGAAATAATTAAACGCCACTACAATCTGACGAATCTTTTTCTTATATTCTTTCCATGGTCTTGTTTCCAGTGAAAATCTGTATGTATTACATTGTAATTGATCCAGACTATCAAACTTCTCACTACATTCTAGTAAGAAAAAGTCTACAGAAAATCCTTCTTTTACGAACATCTTCAAAAAATTTACTGTTTGTAACTGTATTCCCCAATTAGCTTGAAAAATTGCTATACGTTTTTTTTCTTTCATTTTCTTACCATAAGTATATTTTTACAAATTTCTTTTATTTGGAATTCACGTAATGAGGATCCGGATGGCAAATACATCCCATTTTCAGCAAGCCAATTTGAAACAGTATATTTACCCGTACAATCACAGCCATATTTTTGTAAAGAGGGTTGTTTATGCATTCCTGTAAAAAATAATCTGTTTCCAATACCATTTTTACGAAGTTCTATCATTAGCTCATCTCTACTTAAACCAAATTTTTGGGGATCTACTACAATTCCATTCATCCAATATACATTTTTTGCCCATCCTTTCTCTGGTTGCAAAGTTATTCCCGGAATCCCTTCAAGATAATTTTTATACAATAAATGGTTATGTCTTCTTATTTCTACATATCTATCAACCATCTCAGTTTGAGCTAAACCTAACGCTGCATGAATATTTGACATCCGATAATTAAACCCGATATCATTATGAATATAACTCCGAATTCCCCTTAATGGAAAGCACAAATTTTTGTAATATCTGCATTTTTCAGAAAGTTCATCATCGTTAGTTACAACCATACCTCCTTCCCCTGTTGTAATAATTTTATTTGCATAAAAACTAAAAATTGCTATATTTCCAAGTGCCCCAGTCTTTTTTGTAATAATGTCGTCACTAGATTCATAAGTTATCTCTGCTCCATGAACTTCTGCAGAATCCTCAATAATTTTAAGATCATATTTTTTAGCCAACTCCCATATAGGTCTTATATCACAGGGATGTCCATAAATATGCACAACCATTATTGCTTTCGTTTTATCCGTAATTTTCTCTTCAATTTTTGTCGTATCAATATTCCATGTTTCCGGTTCAGCATCCACAAATACGGGCATTGCTCCAGTATAGCATAATGCAAAGGCACCATAAATACCATTAAAATCAGGAATTATTACTTCATCGCCTTTGCCAATTCCGAGTGCAACAAGTGCCAAGTGTAATGCAACCGTACCGTTTGTTACGGCAATACCGTGTTTAACACCACAATATTTAGAAAAGACCTTTTCAAATGCTGGAATGTATTTTCCGGCAGAAGATATCCAGCCAGTCTCAAGAGCATCTAAAATATATTTTCTTTCATTACCAAGCATGACTGGTTCACATACAGGTATCATTCGTTTATCTCCAATATTTCTTTATCATTATCTCTCACAGTATATGGTCCTTGTTTAACTTCGATCATTTTGGTATCTTCCAGGAATTCAAAACCATGCCCCCCTGCCGATAATACTATTAGATCTCCATCAGTTAATATTATATCAACAATTTTCTGAGGAACTCTATTGTAGAAATTCACTTTCATTTTTCCTGATACTATATAAAGAACCTCTTGATTTTTTGTAATAATTTTATTTTGTGGTTTATGAATATGCGGTTTGAGAATATCCCCCCGTTTAAGATTCATATATCCAACTTGCAAAAAATCATCAGGTGAACCAAAAAATTCTTTCTCTTCAACTTCAATATCTTTTCTTATGATGTAAGCTAATCTTTCATTATTATATTCTATTGTTTCAATGCTCATATTCTATTCCTTTTATTTATATTATTCATCAAACTTTAATTTTCGTGATAATACTTTTCTTTCATTAGGGTAGTTTTGTGCATCCCAGGGAAAATGTTCCCCCTTTTCCCATCTCTGCCAACGTTCTAAATCTTTTTCTAGCATAATTTTCACCAAGGCATCAAATTTAGTTTTTGGCTGCCAGTCAAATTTTTCCCTTCCTTTTGTAAAATCACCTCTAAGATATTTTACATCGACCGGACGCATATATCTTTTATCTATATGAACATGATCTTCCCAATTAAGCCCAAGCATGCTAAACGATTTTTCTACAAACTCTTTGACCGAATGTGTCTCATTAGTAGCAATAACATAGTCATCTGGTTCTTCTTGTTGTAAAATCTGCCACATCACCTCAACGTACTCAGGTGCATATCCCCAGTCTCTTAATGCATTTATATTACCCAATTCTAAACTATCTTCGAAACCAAGTTTGATCTTTGCAACTGAATTTGTAATCTTCCTAGTTACAAATTCTAATCCCCTTAAGGGAGATTCATGATTAAACAATATGCCATTGCACGCAAACAGATTATAACCATGTCTATAAATCTTCACAATATGATGGGCATATAATTTAGCAGCGGAATAAGGACTTGATGGTGCAAATGGCGTATTTTCATTTTGCTCATCATAATTATTATCTCCATAAAGTTCGCTTGTAGATGCCTGGTAAAATTTTGCTTTGGGGCAATTTTTCCTCATCGATTCCAGTAGACGAGTAACCCCTAATCCTGTAATCTCTCCAGCTCCTATTGGTTGCTCAAAAGAAGCACCCACAAAACTTTGAGCAGCAAGATTATAAATTTCATCTGGTTTTGAAATTAAAATAGCTTCAGTTAAAGAAGAACTATCTATTAAATCACAAGGTATGAGTTCTATTTCATCAAAGATATTTAAATATTGTAATCTCCAAAAATTTGGTGTTGACAATCTTCTGTAAGTACCAAATACTTTATAACCTTTGTTTAATAAAAATTCAGACAAATATGCTCCATCCTGTCCGGTAACTCCAGTGATAAGCGCTCTTTTCATAAATGACCTTTCATTTTTTTAATTTGATAAATATGCTATTTTGGCAATTCTCCATTTTTACCTAAATAGTTTTTCCTTAAAACCCACTCTAATAATTTTGGGTCTTTTTTAACTTCTGCTTGATGATAGGCAAAACCTTTTTTTCTGCTTCCGTTAATCTTATCTTTTATATCCCGTATATCCTTGGGTTCATTTGGAAAAATAAAATTTTTTATCTTTCCAAAAATCAAAAGAATTTGGCGGATTATTTTTTTTAGAAATATTATTAGCAATTTTTCTTTTTTGGATCCCTTATTTGTGATATCAATATTATTTTTTCTTCGTATGTTCATAAAAGAAGAGCCAATACCTTGAAAGTAAGCCCTCCAACAAAAATAATCAATTGTCATTCTTGACTTTGGGACTATATGACGTATTTTAACTTTAGGATTATAAAGAGTTATTCCTGATTTTTCAATTTTATGAGCAATTGCTGTTTCTCCGCTTCCCTGATATTTCATATACTTATGGGGAAGATAATCAGGATACGTACCACCTACATTTAGTAATATTTTTTTTCTTATTGAATAATTACAACCAAATACATAATTGGGGGGAATATAATGTACATTATTTTCCCCAAAATCTACTAAACTAAGAAAACCATTGAATTTTCCGTATTTTGTTATTTGCCAGAAATATTCAATCCATTCAGGGGGTTCAACTTCATATATAGGAATACAAGGACCACCAACTAAAATAACTTTTTTATTAGAAAAAGATACTGCCAATCCTTTTAACCAATCTGTTGTAACTAAGGAATCATCATCTATGTAACATAATATTTCACCATTTGCTTCATAACAGCCCCTATGCCGCGCAGCCATCAGTCCCGGAGATTCACAAAAAATATAACGACAGTTCTTAATTTTGCCTTGAAATGACAAAGATATTTCTTTTGTATTATCTGTGGATCCGTTATCAATAACTAAAACCTCAAACAAATCAGGTTCAAATGATAATTGTGATAGATGAGATAAGCATTGCATAAGTTTTGATGATTGATTAAGAGTTGGTATAATAATTGAGTATTTAATGTTTTTAATATTATTCATTATTTTTACATTTCTAAAGACTTTTTGTTATTTGTAATATTTAATAATAAATTAGGTTTAATTTCATTAACACAAGCAATTATGGCAAACAGAAACCAATACATAAGCATAAAGCTGGTTCGATTTTGATAACTTCGGGCATATTCACCTATAAGTAAAGGAATAAAAAGTGAGAAAAGAATTATTGGCAGAAAATTTTGTGAAGAATCCCTTAACTTGAGATTTTTGGATAAATCCCGTAACAACCTTAAATAGAAGAAGATATAGATAAGAAAGCCAAAAACGCCAAACTTTATTAACATGTCATAATATAATGAATGCCAACATAAATTATTCCCTTTTACGCCTACTATATTTACTGGTCCCACTCCAAATAAACCCACAGTTTCTAAAGTATTAATAAATTCTGTAATATAGGGCCTGTTCAAAAACCTATCTGCGTCATGAGTATATCGTATTGATTGCCCAATCTCTACACTTTCAGTAACTCTTTCTAGAAGATAGCTTCCTTGTATTTGATTTTGAATAAATAAATAAACAATAAATATTGAAATAATAATAAGTAGCCTGAAACCAAACTTAGTTCTTTTCTTAAATAAAGTTAAAGATGTAAAAATAATTGAAAATAAAAAAATAACTACTAAAAATGCCCGAGTACCAGTTGTAATTGCCATTGGTATTGAAATAACAATTGCAATAAAGGGAATTAATTTCCTTATAAATTTCTTTTGTGATAGAATTAACAAAAGTGAACCTGCAATAATAAACACAAAATATTCAGATAGCAGCCCATATTCACCAACATATCCTGCAAATCTATCGAGATAACTATATGTAATAACTCCACCGGAATATCGTGTTCGGAGAAAAGAGGGTAAATTTAGGTGGTAAACAAACGACCCTATCCAGGTTATAAACATATAAGATAAGGATAGTATAAATACCCATATATAATTTAGTATATCTTGATGAGTTTTTACTTCGTTAGAGATTAATATATATAACATAATTGCTGCTGAGATATTTACCGTATATCGTATTAATGGTCCGACAATAGAAGTTACTCCATAACCTAATGTTAAATCAGAATAATCTTGTCTTATGGCTAATATAAATAAACTTATTATTATAGAAACGATAATTAGCAATATGTATTTTCTATAATGAATATTTTTCCAAATATTTTCATTAAGTCTTACCTTTGCATAGTAATAGCCCAAAAAATACCCGACAACACAAAATCCTGATGCACCGACACCTCGTAAACCTATACCTTCAAATGGTATTAAAAATACCAAAAGATACAGTCCTTTTTTAGATTTTGTTAAACCTAAAAGGAAAAATACTCCTGCTATAAATATAGGTAGAAACTGGAAAAAATTTGATATTAAATATGACAAATTTTTAATCTCCTAACAATAAAGTTGCTGTATGGCGAATAGTCATTAAACTCTTTTCTTGAATAATTTTTGTCTGTTTTTTCAATTGTCTTGCAACTTCGATACGGTTTTGCAGTACTTTCTCTATGATAGCCCAAACAGTATCAAATTCTACTTTATCCATATCTTCTGGAATAAAGCAGTAAGGTAAATCATATAACTCCATAACACCTTTGAGTTTTGTTTTTTGATATACTCCATTAGCAAGCCCAATGCAAGGAACGCCCATTGAAGTAGCAAATACATTAAAATGATAACGGGCTCCAATAGCAATATTTCCTACACCTATTAGACTTTTATATTGAATCGCATCATATTCCTTTTCAATAACCAAAGCTCTCTCTTTATGCTTCATTTTATTTTTAATCTGTATTAATAAAGGACGGTCATCAGATGAAGTAGCATAATCAGTAGGTACTAAAAGGATTTTTGCTTTATACTTTTCCACTAATTGGTCTGCTATTTTAGTTAAAAGTCTAACTTCATTATAAAATTCTTTTACATTTTTTTTCCCCATAGCCTTCAAATAACCATTCATATTCATTGCAACAATAAGGTCTGCGGGAAGATTCAACCATTCTGCTCCATTATTTTCTAATATTAATTGTTCAGTTTCTTTCTGAGATAAAAATGGCAAACCAATTGCATCATCGGCTGTATCCTGCATAATAGGTTTAGTGATGCCAATCTCTTTTACCCGTTGTAAAGAAATACCTCTATCCCGAAAAGTTAAAGTATCTACCTTGTTCAATGCTTTTTTCACAACAAATGCATGGATTTTCTTTGTTATAGGACCTATTGTTTGACCTGATAATATTACAGGTACATCTAACATAGATGCAGTTAAAATAGTTAATGTCTGTTTATATAACTCACCATAAAGAAGAGAATTTATATTTCCTCCACCATTATTGAATAATAAATCTGAACTTGAGATTTCATTTATAATATCTTTTGCTATTCTATTTAATGGAAGATTAATTTTATAATTATACAATTTTACAACTGTTAAAAAACATATCCATCTTAAAAAGTATATCAATCTGCTGGGATATACTTTATTAAGTATTTTTCCTACCAAAATGAATGACAAAATTTTACTTTTCTTTAAGCTAGAAATCAGCTTTGGAATTTTATTTAAATAGGCATTTATATCATATATAGAGCGTTCTTTATGATATTCAGTTGTATATGCCGGATTTGGAGAGAGCATTAAAATATCTAAATTAGGTATTGCCTTTCTAAGATTATATATAACTGCCTGAGGCATTGCTTCATCACCAATATCTTTCCATCCAAAACCACCAATGATTACGATCTTTTTTCTTTTTGAATCCATCTAGTATTTAGCTCCTTAATAATTATTTTTCATTTTTTGATTTCCTTAAAAATACTTTTAATTTTTCTTATCACCTTATTTATTAAATGTTTGATTTTCTTAAACACTATCAGCTGAGTATAAAATATCTTAATTATGATATCAATAATTGGAAAAGATATATGAAAATTACATATCATAATACGAGATGCTGGTATTAATTCCTTAAAATGGATTTTTCTTTTTAATATTAAGTTATCATATAATGGGACTTTTCTTCCCAACAATTTCCATAAATCTAACCTTGGAGAAATATTATTTACATTTCTTAAGTCTTGATCGCGGATTAGTTCTTCAACACTCATATCTGATTTTTCAATATATCCTTTTTGAGACATATTCTGTAATAATTCAATAGCCTGCCTTGAGCGAGTTATTACGGTAGCTGCTCCTTCCATATCAATCTTATATTTTTGCCAGTTATCACCCACAGAGAAATCGGCCATTTCTCCAGTTTTATCATAGCATAACCAACACCGCACAGGAATGAAGAAGTTAAGAAAGGCACACCCCCAATATGTCCAATGTAAATGATGCACAAAAATTTCCCTATTATCCTTCAGCAAAAAGCGTAACCTCCCTGGCTTCCCATTGCCCCTATAATCGATATGCTTCAAATTTTCAAATTGAATATTATTTTTATACATAAGGAATTCCGTTGCGCGCCTTGAAGGCATATGATGACAAAAAAGAGACAGCGTTACAACTATACGTTTTGCTAATTTTGAATATAGATGTTGTGCTAAATTTAACCCTTCAATATGGCAAGGTAATCCTACATAGGCAAGCCTTTTCCCTTCAAACTCATCAGATAAGCATTTTCTTAAAATTGTGTTCAAAGCGGTAGGTGCGTATTTAGATTTTTGAGAGAGTAACAAATCTTTGTCATTATAAGCAATATATGGAACCACATCAATAGGATCATTTTGATCCATTTTCGTTACAATCGCAGCATCAATTAATTCTTCCGAAAATAAGTAACTTAATATAGAAGTTATCATACCGCCAGATGCACCTCTTTTTCGGATATTATTATTCCTTGAATATGCTCTAAAAATACTACTATATGCTCCAAAGAGTTGGTTTATACGTACTTCATCCTTTTTTCTGTTTCTATACTTGTTAATATCTACTTTAAATCCTGGGCAACATTGCACACATAATCCACATTCATTACAAAGGGATTCATCAATAACCGGTAAATAAACTCCCTTTGAGTAATTCATTACCATATCTATTGCGTTTTCAGGACAGATACCTGCACAAGTTCCACACATCGTACACAAATTATTTTCCACAACAAAGTTTATATTCTTTTCATTCATCATATTGTTTTTTCCTTAAAATTCACTCTTTTCAAGTAGCTTTTCAACCTTGCCTTTAATCTGAATAATAAATTTAATCCTACCATTTTTACTAATATTTGTCTAATTACTTTGGGAAAATGTGTAGCTAACCTTAAGAAATACATTTTCTTATCAAAAATACCATAACTTAACCCTAAGTCAATTTCATCTCTACACAGTTTGATATTATTTTCACATAATAAAGCCTTTGCCCAATTATAGTGATAATTTACATATATTTTCCTTATATATCCCGGCATTTTAATATCTGCTTTGTAAGTACTTGGTCGCCCATTAATATTAATGTCATTCTCTATTTCATCAAAAATGTTTTTTAGTCTTGTTTTCCAAGTATGATCACGATGAGCACGTTGACATCCCGCTTGTGCAATTGTTTCTCTCTCCACAACATGTTTAAGATAATATTTAATCTTCTCTACAGCTTCATTGACGGTTCTGAAGCATACTATTTCTTTACCAATTTCAAAATATTCTTCAAGTCCAGGAACATATTCAGTTAATAAAAATCCACCACACATAGGAATTTCAAAAATTCTTGCTTTTATTTGCTTTATCTTTGGATTACTATAAGAGCCTGTAAAGTTAAGGTTAATTCTACTCGAGTTGAATATTTTTATCATTCTATCAAAAGTTATAAAATTACTCCAACCCTGACCAAAAACATCAAGAGAAATATTTCTTACTCTTATTCCTTCAACATAAAGCTCTCTATTCGATATTTTAGCTCCTATAAATGATACATCAATTTCTTTTTTTACATTTAACTTTTTATAAATATCAGGATTAGCAGCACATTTAGTATATATACCCCTAGCATTTAATTGCTCATATTTTCTAACAGCTTTTTTATCATTTGTTATACAATAATCAAAATACGGGATCCACCATTTTCCATAGTTTTCAAAGCGACACTCATCATCAGCAAAGTTCAATATTACTAAAGATCCCAACTCTCTAATTTTTTGCAAAGTTGACTCGCGTATTTCATACATTGACATTGGTAATATGACATAGTCAGGCTTATTCATTTTTACTATACTAATTATTTCATCTTGAACCATAATTGCCCCTACCTCAACAAGTCTTTTCATATACTCATAACGAATCACTTTAGAAAATATTTCTTTAAAAGATTTATACCAATTTTTATCTCTATCATAACTTCCAATGAGACCCAGATTGTGATACTTTGCAAGATTTGACTCTCGTTGATCAGTATAAGATAGAAATAATATCGTTTTTTGTTTCATCTTGAATTTTATCGATTCCAATTATTTTCGTCAGCCAAAGACAGTAATAATATTTTCTTATCAATCAAATTATCTCCCAAAAAACTTTTCAAGTAGATTACTTAAATAATTTAGTCTTTCATCATTCACAAACTGATTGTTCCCAACATATCGCCCATTAGTATGTAAAAAATCTGCATTGGGAAAATCATTAGGATTATAATATTGCTTTAAGAAAGGCTGACGCAATAAATTGCCACTTATTATTGGTCTGCTTTCAATACCATTTTCCCTAATAAGCTTATGGAACCCTTCCATTCTTCCTTTATTCCTAAACAAGAAAGGCAGCGAAAATGAGGAAACACCTTTTATTTTAAATAGTACTAATTCATCTTCATGTTTCTCACAAATCTTTAAGAACTTAGCATAATTATCATTTCTAATTTTAATAAATTGGTCCAGTTTTTTCAATTGATGCAAACCTAATACAGCATTGAATTCAGTATTACGGACGTTATAGCCATCTGTAAGAAACAGGAAATTAAAATCAATATCCGGATACTTATCTCTAAGTTCTTTGTGGTATTTGGCAGGTAATTCCCTTGCTAAGCCATGCGACCTTTTTAAAAGTAAAAGCTTATATAATTCTTCATTATTTGTGCAAACCATTCCGCCTTCAACACTTGTTATATGATGTCCCCAGTAAAAACTAAATGTGCTTGCAACGCCAAAATTACCAATTTTAACGCCTTCAATTGTAGCACCATGAGATTCACAGCAATCTTCCAATAGTAAGATGCCACGATTACCTATAATATCTTCTATTCTATTAATATCAGCCGGAAAACCAATTAAATGTGTAACAAAAATTGCTTTTGTTTTTGAAGTTATTGCTGATTCTAATTTGTCATAATCAAAAGATAAATCAGTTAGATTAATATCAACAAACACAGGTTTCAAACCATTTTGCATAACAGGGGAAATATTTGTTACCCATGTAACAGCAGGGACAATAATTTCATCATTCAGTTTCCAATTATATAATTCCCTCAATGCATTGATGAGTAATAAATTAGCAGAACTGCCCGAATTCACAAAAACGCTATATTTTGTCCCAAGCCATTGAGAATATTTTTGCTCAAATTCTTTAACCTTTTCAAACTGTGTAAATCTTTTCGTATTACGAATGAAATCTACCAATACTTCAATATCTTCTTTACTCAACACATTCTCTTGAAGTTTCCAGTACATAATTATTCTCCGATAATTTTTTAGTTTTTCAAATTTAAGACGGCTTCATTCCACTCTACAAATCGTTTAATACCTTCCTCAATGGGAACGAAATTGTAATACATAGATTCATTTACAATTTTACTTATATCAATCTGGATATGAATTGGCGCATCCTTAATATAATCTAATTCCTTCTTTTTTTTAGGGATTTTTACTGGGACATTAGTATATTTTCCAATTAACTGGGCAAGTCCTAAAATAGAAATATCTGATTTTCCTGCTACATTATAAATAAAATCTTTCCCATAAAGTAAGATGTATAATAACATTATAATAGTATCAGAAATATAACACCAAGTCCGTATTTGTTTACCTTCATCAAGTAAATCTATCACTTTTTTATTAAGGGCCTTATTGATAAATTCTCCTAACACCCGCTTATCTCTAATATCTATACCAGGTCCATATATAGAAGACACTCTTACAATTTTCACATCAACTTTTTCTTCCTTCCTGTAAATGTCACAAATGGTTTCCCCAAGACGCTTAGACTCAATATAAGGAGCACGAGTAGAAATTGTAGAACAGCTCCCATTATAGGATTCGGAAATAGGGTTAATATCATTAGATGGAGGTTGCCCATAAATTTCTGACGAACTAAGAAAAAGTACTGATGAAGAATTAATTTTAGCTATATCCAATAACTTTTTTAAAACTAATGTATTTAATGCAATTGTAGTTAGTTTATCTTCCAAGAACTTTCTCGGTTGAGCGTATGTTGCTGCATGGATAATATAATCAATCTTAGGTAAATTTTTGAACTTTTCATAGACCAAATCACTGGCAAAAAGTTTTATATTATTATCACTATTATCACTCAAGACATATTTCAAATAATATTTCGCACTATTTTTGGAATATCCGAGAAGTTTTATATTATAACCTATTTTATTTAGATAAAAAACCAATTGCACAAGAAATGAACCGATAAGTCCATTAGAGCCTGTCAAGAGAATGGTTTTATTTTTTAGTTTATTCAATTTGATATATGTTAAAATTTTCTTTAAATCATTTTCAATGATTTTGTTCATCTAAAAGCACCTCTATTTCTTGCATTATTTTTTTATCAGTTAATCCTTCTAACTGCAAAAGTTCAGAATAAGTACCATAATCCCTGACAAAATCTTTTATTCCAATTCTATGAATGGCAATATTATCAAATTTATCAAGTATTGAAGAAATAATTGAGCCAAAACTAGTTGTAATTAAATTCTCTTCAAGGGTAATAACTTTCTTTGTTTTCCTTGCACTCTCTACGACAAGTTGTATATCAACAGGATTTAAACAACTAAAATAGCAAAGATCAATAGAGATATCTCTTTTTTTAGATAATTCAAGTACAGATAAAGCATTTTTCAGTTGTGGACCAGCAACAAATAGTGAAATATCATTACCTGATGAAATTCTAATCCCCTTATAAATATTTGACTCTAATTTATTTGGAAACTTTATGTTATTTTCTGTTAGACGAATATAAGTCAATTTGTTATTATTATATACTGTTTTATAAATTCTTGCAAATTCGTCAATATCACAAGGGGTAAATATCTCAGCATTTGGTAATGTTCTAAAAAGTCCAATATCTGAATATGAATGATGTGTACAACCGAGTGATGAATAATCAAATGTTCCGCCCACGCTTACTATAGTTGCTCCTAATTTTTGGTAATAAAAATCATCTTTTATTTGTTCAAAACAACGTTCAACTATAAATGGAGTTATACTATGCATTACAGGATAAAAGCCAAACATTGATAATCCTGAAGCAATTCCTATAATAGTCTGTTCACAAATTCCAATATTATAATACCGTTTAGGAAACATTTCTTTAAATTGTCTAAATCCATAGACCCCAATATCTCCTGCTAAAATAACCAACTTTTCATTTTCTGAAGCAATTTTTATGGAAGATTTTACAAATTGTTTTCTCAAGATAATTCCTCCATCATAGATTGATATTCTTCTTTTGTAGGAGCTCTATGATGCCATGCAGGATTATTTTCAATGAAGGAGATACCTTTTCCTTTAACTGTATTTGCAATAATAAACTTCGGTTGGTCTGGAGATTTTATTAATAACTTATTAATAGATTGAAAAATTAAATCAGGATTATGTCCATCAATGTCATCACCTACCCAACCAAAGGATTCTAAAATATTTCGGTAGTCAAATTTAGTTGTATAATTCTGGGATCTATTATTATCAACAATTAAAAAAATACTATTTAAAGATAAATTTCGTCCCACCATTATTGATTCCCAAATTGAGCCCTCATTTATTTCTCCATCGCCAATTAGTACAAAAACAGTTCCACTATTGCCATTTATTTTTTTTGCTAATGCAATACCTAAAGCGATAGGCAAACCATGTCCAAGAGAACCAGTAGAGGCTTCTACAATAGATATTTTATTTCTATCAGGATGACCTCCTAACTTAGATTTGCTCTTGCAATAAGTGAGCAAATCTTCATTCAGCAAACCAAAATGATGTAAGACAGCATATAAAGCAGCTGATGCATGACCCTTACTTAAAATGAACACATTACGATTAATATCATGGAAATCATAATTTCTTGAAATAAAATTTTTATAAATTACATATAAAATTTCTACAACACTCAACGAACTTGGTATGTGCCCTTCTCCAGCGTTGTATATCATATCTACAATTAATTTCCTAATATCTTTTATTCTTCTATCCATTCAGCTCCTTCTTTAGAATATCAGGATAATCATATTCAACAAAATATTTATAAGTAGCATGAATACCATCTTTTAAACTAATATTATATTTCCACCCAAGATTATTAAGTTTAGTAACATCCAATAATTTCCTTGTAGTTCCTTTTGGTTTATTTACATCCCAATAAATTTCTCCCAAATATCCAACCTCAGATTTTACAATTTGTGCTAACTCTTTTATATTTATATCAATTCCATATCCAATATTAATTGGTTCTTCTTCGTTGTAGTTATCCATTAGAAATAATAAAGCATCAACAAGATCATCGACATACAAAAATTCTCGTCTTGGAGAACCATCGCCCCATAATGTAACTTTTTCTAATTTATTTATTTTTGCTTCATGAAACTTCCTTATAAGGGCAGCTAAGACATGAGAATTTTTTAAATTATAGTTGTCATTAAGACCATATAAGTTAGATGCAATAGCTGAAATACATCTACAGTTGTATTGCCTTTTATATGCCTGACACATTTTAACACCAGCAATCTTAGCTATACCAAACATCTCATTTGTAGGTTCCATTAATCCTGTTAACAGATACTCTTCCAGCATTGGTTGAGGAGATAATTTCGGGTATATACACGAGCTACTTAAGAATATTAATTTTTTTACCTTTGCTTTCCAAGCTGAATGTATTACATTTGTCTGAATTTCAAGATTATCATAAATAAATTCTGCAGGATATGTAATATTAGCATAAATACCGCCAACTTTTGCAGCAACTAAAAACACATATTCTGGCCGTTCTTGCTTAAACAATTCACTCACTTGATTTGGTATTCTCAGGTCACAATCCTTGTGAGAAATCCATAACAAATTTGTAAAACCATCGTCTTTTAACCTTCGTACAATTGCTGAACCAACTAATCCAGTATGACCAGTAACATAAATTTTAGACTCTTTTTCCATAGAATTAGTGCATTTTTTGTCTCTTAAAAATCATCTCTTTCACAGTAAGAACTTGTTCCTTTGAAAATTTCCATATCATTAAAAAATAAATTAATGAGGATATCAAAATTAATAATATTAAAGAAAATAAAGTATAATTATTATTAAAGAAAAACTTTTGGAAATAAGACCCAGCTATAAACATTATTATGGCAGCAAAAAATGCTTTATAATAAAACCTTAGTGCCTGAAATAAATTAATTTTCAATTCTTTATTCTCAAAATAGGTATTGATACTTATCGCTATTAAAGCAATAAATACCCTTGCTATTAGAAATGTTTTTAGCCCGAATTGAATAAAGAATAACCATAATGGTATATAAATACATACAACAATTAATGTTATTTTTGCAGGTATCTTAGGCTTCCCAAGTGATTTAAACATATTACCCATCAAAGCCCATAATTCACTTATTCCTGTTATAGTCAATAATGCCATAACAAAAGAGATACCCTTCCATTTTTCCCCCAGGATTAAATTTTCAAAATATGGACTTATAAGTATAACACCCGCCATTAGAGGAAAGATAAGAATACTTAAATATTCTTTTAATTTTGAGTAAAATTCCCTTATATCTTCACTTGTCTTTAATGAGCAAAATTTTGAATAGAAAACAGGTAAAATTGGGGTTATTAATATTCCGAAAATCCTTTGGTCTAAATCATATCCTGTTTTATACAGTCCTAATTCTTTAGTGGAAAGAAATTTTCCAACTATTAAATTATCACCTTGAACTAAAGCCCATCCCATTAGCGAGGTAAACATAACATATAATCCGAATCTAATGATGCCTATATTGTCTTTAAAACTAAAATTAAATCTTGGTTTCCACTCGCTTTTCCACCACAATATAATAGCAGCTAATATATTAGAAACCAATTGCCCTATCACTAATGCCCATACCCCATATCCTAATGAAGCTAAAGGAAGAGTAACTATTAACAGTGAACTAATTGGAACAATTTGCCTATAAAATATCGATTTGAAATCCATATTCTTCTGCAACATTGCTAATTGGACATCTCCAAAAGCCCGGATTATTAGACTGAGAGATAAAATTGATACAACTAATTTAGCTTCAGGATTATGAAAAAATTGCGCTATTGCTGAAGATGAAAAAAGTATAATGAGATAAAAAATACTACTCATTATTAAATTAAAACTAAAAATAAAATCAGCAGTTCTATATATCTCCTTTTCATTCCCTTGCTTCTGAATTAACGCAGTAGTAAAGCCCCTTGCTAAAAATATCTGTAAAAATGATATCACAATTGTAGCAATGGCAATAAGTCCAAAAGCTTCTGGACATAGCAAACGAGCAATATAAATTGCAATGAAAGGAGATACAACTTGTGGTAAAATATGCCCCAAAGTTGACCATTTTAGAGCATGTAAGGTAGTTCTTTTTTCTGTCATTAGTATAACATTAAGAATTTTGTAACTGTATCAAAAAACGCTAATTTTGGTAGTTTATCTAATTAAAGTTTTTATTTATTCGCCTTGTATACCAGCTGATATAACTTCCGATAAGAGAAACGGGGTAAAGTTTACAATCCCGGTATGAGGATAAGTTGGATCATTCTCATCCAAATCATTTTTATCCCATATTAAATTTTGGATTTCAGTAATATCTACCGTGCCAAAATAGTTATTTTCAGCATTAATATCTGCTGTTTGATATACTGTATTACGAATCTTAATAGCATACAATGAGCAAAAAAAATTGTTGTTATGGATCTCAGACACTTCAGGATGGCATTCATTATATAATACACCAATATAATTATGAAAATTGTTATATTGAATTAATCGAAATGATTTATGATTATACACACCATAACTATTTTCATTTGCAAACTCATTATAATGAATTAATGGAAGAGAATCCCACAGAATCCATATATTATATTTTCTGTTCTTTAAAAAATTATTTTTAACCTCTGGATTACTATTATTCTTAATTTGTATTCCATTTTCACAATCATTAATCACATTTTTTTCAATACAACCTTCAGTGACATGCGAAAAATAAATCCCACCTTCACTTCCACCAGTAATATTTTCACACAACAAATTACTACAAAAGGTAGAATCTACATACTCAGCCATAAAACCGCAGTTGCTATCTCTAAACACACAATCAGAAATCTCAAATCCGTTAACCTTAGAGAGCAATCCTGTTCCGGCATGGTCAAACTTGCAGTAGGAAACTTGTTTATTAAATGTGCCGTCTAATTCTATTGACTTATATTCATAAAGGGAGACGAAAGACGGAAAACGGAAAACGGAAAAAGAAAATATGCTGTCATTCGAGGTGAACCAAATAAAATTGTCTTCTTCTCCAACTGCCGTCAGGTCACCATAAATTGTGAGTTTTACTCCATCATTCAATCGTACAATTGCACCATGTTCTATAGTGAGTTCGTCGTCAACAATAATATCTTGTTCAATAATGTAATGATGGTTGGAGAGAAAGGTAGTTGGGGTGGAGATGTCTGAGGAGATCGTAGTTTCAGGATATAATAATAAATCCGCTTTGCGTTCTTTTTTTAATGAATAATGCGGTTCAATGAATAAT
>Ga0268281_1000891_pt1 | contig 19296 bp, 23 predicted proteins | sample saktaG_10_FD_190134 | JGI IMG/M metagenome (GOLD analysis project Ga0268281, IMG submission 190134) | Saline water microbial communities from Sakinaw Lake, British Columbia, Canada - sak_2011_5_24_50m | ecosystem: Environmental > Aquatic > Non-marine Saline and Alkaline > Saline ... | reverse complement strand
ATGAGCATAGCGAATAGCAACGTTCTCGACGAACAAAGTGAGGAGAGGTTGTTATAATGAGCATAGCGAATAGCAACGTTCTCGACGAACAAAGTGAGGAGAGGTTGTTATAATGAGCATAGCGAATAGCAACGTTCTCGACGAACAAAGTGAGGAGAGGTTGTTATAATGAGCATAGCGAATAGCAACGTTCTCGACGAACAAAGTGAGGAGAGGTTGTTATAATTGTAATACTTTATTAAAATTATGGTTAAAGAAGCTCACAAAAAGAATAAAAATGAAAGCTATGACGCGGGCCAAATCACGGTTTTAGAGGGTTTGGCACCCGTTAGAAGGCGTCCTGGAATGTATATTGGAAGCACTGGTTCGCGAGGCTTGCATCATTTAGTTTATGAAGTTATTGATAATGCCATTGACGAAGCTATTGCTGGATATTGCAATGAAATAATCTTGGAGTTTTTGCCCGATGATTTAGTGCGCGTTTCAGATAATGGACGTGGGATTCCCGTTGACATTCATAAACAAACGGGATGTTCGGCACTGGAGGTAGTTATGACTAAATTACATGCTGGCGCTAAATTTGGTTATGGAGCTTATAAAGTATCTGGTGGTTTACACGGAGTAGGAGTTTCGGCTGTTAATGCTTTGTCTTCTTATCTTAAGGCAGAAGTCAAACGTGATGGCAAAATATGGATGCAGGAATACAAAATTGGAAAACCTTTAGCTAAAGTTAAAGAAGTGGGTCAAACCAAAGGGAATGGCACTACTATTACTTTTCATCCAGATACAGAAATTTTTGACAAGATAGAATTTAATTGGCAAGAAACCCTTTCTCATATTCGTCAACAAGCCTATTTAACGACGGGGATTAAAATAATCATATTCGACAAAAGAGAGCCAAATAATCCTCAGTTTTACACTTTTTATTTTGAAGGTGGAGTATCTTCTTTTGTTCGCCATTTAAACAGAACCAATGAGACAAGTCACCCTAATATATTTTATATTAAAAAGGAATCAAACGATGTTTTCGTAGAAATTGCTTTGCAATATACAAATGACTACAAGGAAACTGTTTTGGGTTTTGCTAATAATATTTATACTCCAGAGGGAGGTATGCATGTTATAGGTTTGCGTACAGCTTTGACACGGACCATCAATAATTTTGCTAGAGAAAAACAATATTTAAAAGAAAAAGACAAAAATTTAAGTGGCGATGATGTACGTGAAGGCTTAACCGCAGTGGTTAGTGTGCGAATAGTTGATCCTCAATTTGAAGGTCAAACTAAAGCTAAATTAGGAAACAGTGAAGTAAGGTCGGTGGTTGATTCTATTTTTTCTAATGCCTTCAAAGAATTTTTAGAAGAACAGCCCAAAGACGGGCAAGCTATTGTTGGTAAATGTATTTTAGCGGCTAATGCTCGACAAGCAGCCAAGAACGCAAGGGAAACTGTTTTAAGAAAAGGGGTTTTAGATAGTTTGACCTTGCCTGGCAAATTGGCAGATTGTTCTTCCAAAGAACCCTCAAAAAGCGAATTATATATTGTAGAAGGAGATTCAGCGGGTGGTTCTTGTAAGATTGGTCGTGACCGGCACTATCAGGCTATATTACCTTTGAGAGGAAAGATTTTGAACGTAGAAAGAGCTCGACTTGATAAAATATTAGCCAACAAGGAGTTAAAGTCCTTAATTATTGCTATGGGCACCAATATTGGTGAACAATTTAATATAGAAAAACTTCGTTATCACAAGATTATTCTAATGGCTGATGCTGATTCTGATGGCATGCACATCAAAACCCTTTTGTTGACTTTTTTTTATCGTTATTTTCCAACTTTAATTCAGCATGGTTATGTTTACGTGGCAATGCCCCCATTATATCGTATTCAATCGGGCAAAATCACAGAATATGTTTATTCAGATGAAGAGAAGAATGAATTCTTGGATAAGCTTAACAAGACCCATTCTTCTGTTGGGAAAAAAATAGACCAAAGCGGTTTTACTGTCAAAAAGCTCGGTGAGCGAGCAGAGAAAGCAGAAACAGCAGTTAAGGTAAATATTCAGCGCTATAAAGGTTTAGGAGAAATGAATCCAGAAGAATTATTTAATACTACCATGGATCCTAAAAATCGTATTTTGAAAAGAGTAGAAATTGGAGACCTTTCGGCAGCAGATGAGATTTTTGATATTTTGATGGGTAAAGATGTGGCTCCTCGCAAAAGGTTTATAGAAACACATGCTAAGGGTGTGAAGAATTTGGACATTTAACCCACACACTATTGCATTTATTGAGGGGATGTGTTATTTTATAACTAAGGCCTCGTGGGTCTTTTTAAAAATAAGGATTTTATCTGAGAAAATCAAACCCGTAGGGTGAAGATTTTTCAGTAACAAAACCTTACCCTGTTAAATAATTTCGCTAAAAGCGAAATTGCTACAGAGTAGCATTTAACAGGGTACTCAAATTTGAAACGAAATTTCCTTCGTTACTTCGTAACTCGTAAATTTAGACAAATTTGGTATATGTCAAATAAAATATCTAATTATTTTAGGAATTCTGTTATAGAACTTAAGAAGGTGAATTGGCCAACCAAGAAGCAAACAATTAATCACACTTTTTTAGTAGTGGGAATCAGTTTAGGTATGGCGCTTTTTTTGGGGATAGTTGATTTCATTTTAACGAAAGTTTTACAATTAGTAATATAATTTTCTATGCCTAAGCAAATACAACACGAAGGACGGCGTTGGTATGCAATTCACGTTTATTCTGGTTATGAGGAAAATGTTGCTGATAGTTTGTGTCAAAGAATCGAATCTATGCGAATGTCAGATAAAATTTTTAATGTTTTGGTTCCAATAGAAAAAAGAATAAAAATAAGAAACGGTAAACGAAAAATTGTTGTAGAGAAAATTTTTCCTGGTTATGTTATTGTTGATATGATAGTTACTGATGATTCTTGGTATGTGGTTCGCAACACCCCCAATGTTACTGGTTTTATCGGTTCTGGAACAACACCCATTCCTTTGGACGAAAAAGAAATTAAAACCATTCAAAAGAGAATGGGAGTAGAAGAGCCAAAATATAAAATTGACATAAAGATTAACGCGCCAGTAAAGGTTATTGATGGACCCTTCAAGGGTTTTGAAGGGAAAGTTGCCTCTATTGATGAGGCGCGAGGAAGAGTTAAAATTTTAATTTCGGTTTTTGGTCGGGAAACGCCCACTGAACTTGATTTTTTGCAAATTAAAAAGTTGTAAAGGGCTTTCTCAAAAATTTTAAATCGTAGACATAGAAATTTTTGATAGAAAACCTTTACCCTGTTAAATAATTTCGCTAAAAGCGAAATTGTCGCAGGGCGACATTTAACAGGGTACTTAAATTTGAAACGAAATTTTTTTCGTTACTTCGTAACTCATAAATTTAGACAAATTTAGTATGGCAAAAAAAATTATATCTATTATTAAATTACAAATTCAAGCTGGACAAGCTAATCCTGCGCCTCCTGTGGGCCCAGCATTAGGACAGCATGGTCTTAATATTTCAGAATTTTGTCAGCAATTTAACGAGAAAAGCAAGGACCAGGTTGGTTATATTTTGCCGGTTGAAATTAGCGTTTATGAAGATCGCACTTACAGTTTTATTCTCAAAACTCCTTTAACCACTGATCTTTTAAAGAAAGCGATTAATATTGATAAAGGTTCAGGAAATTCTTTACAGAAAAAAGTAGGAAATATTTCTAAATCTAAAATTAAAGAGATTGCTAAAATAAAAATACCAGATTTAAATACCGACAATTTAGACCAAGCAGTTAAAATTATATCTGGAACCGCTCAACAAATGGGCATAGAGGTAGAAGATTAGGCAATCGGGTAATCGGGTACTTAGGTAATCTGGATCCTAATTAACTAATTAACCAAGTAACTAAGCGAAGCGTTTATGCGGAGTAAAAGATATCAAAAAATAAAATCAAAAATAGACAAAAATAAAAGCTATTCTTTGGAAGAAGCTATAAAAATTATCAAAGAAAATACTTTTTCTAGTTTTGACGAGACCATAGAGCTACATATTCAATTAGGAATTAATCCTCGCAAAACAGAACAACAAGTAAGGGGCGCAATTAGTTTACCTCATGGAGTAGTGAAAAAAAGGAAAATTATTGCTTTTATGGAAGAAAGCAAGATAAAAGAAGCAGAAAAAGCAGGAGCTGATTTAGTGGGAGGAAAAAAGCTTATTCAAAAAATTAAGGAAGAGGGTAATTGCGTTTGTGATGTAGTTGTTGCTCATCCTGATTTGATGGCAGATTTAGCTCAAATTGCTAAGATTTTGGGCCCTAAGGGTCTAATGCCAAGTCCAAAAACAGGCACAATTGGCATTGATGTTCCCGCTATAATTAAAGAATTACGAGGGGGTAAAATTACTTTTAAAAATGATGCTGGCGCTAATCTTCATCAATCTGTAGCTAAAATATCTTGGGATGAAGAAAAAATCAAGGCTAATATTGATGAATGTCTAAATGTAATCAAAAAACTTAAACCAGTTGGTGTTAAGGGAATTTTTGTCAAAAAAGTATTTTTATCTTCTACTATGGGCCCAGCTTTGAAAATTGCCCTATAATCAATCTTAAAAAACAAACCCGTCGGGTTTGTTTTTTGCAGCAACAGTGAATCTTTTCTGAAAATTATTTATCTCATATTAATATTTATCATTTAATAAATAATCATATGAAGAAAAAAAGAGGAAAGTTTATTGTTCTGGAGGGGACTGATGGTTCTGGAAAAACAGCTCAGTTTTGGCAATTATTAAAAAAACTCAGAAAGCAAAAAATTGAAGTACGCACCTTAGATTTTCCACGTTATGGCAAGCCATCATCTTATTTTATTGAGCAATATTTAAGTGGTAAATATGGCAGTTGGAAAGAAGTAGGAGCCTATAGGGCTTCTCTTTTTTATGCTTTAGATAGGTTTGCCATGTCTTCTAAAACAAAGAAATGGTTAGAAGAGGGCAAGACAGTTATTTCCAATAGATATGTAGCTTCTAATTTAGGTCATCAGGGCGCGAAGATTAGAAACAAATTGGCTCGTCAGAAATTTTTTAAATGGGTTGATAATTTAGAATATAATATTTTAGCTCTACCAAGACCAGATATCAATATTTTTTTACATGTTCCCGCCAAGATTGCCTACGATTTAGTGGACAATAAGGGCAAGAGAGAATATTTACATGGTAAAAAAAGAGACATCCACGAACAGGATATCGAACACTTAGAGCAGGCAGAGAAATCTTTCTTAGAGGTGGTAAAATTATTTCCCAGACAATTCAAACTAATTGAATGCGTAGAGAAAGAAGAACTTTTATCTATTCAAGAAATAGAAGATAAAATTTGGAAAAACGTTAAAAAATTTATGAAATAAAAATTTAAGATTCAACTACATAAAATTTTAAATTTTGTTGATTTTGGTTCCTTTGGGGGTGTCTTCTATACTAAAACTAAGTTTTTCTATTTCTTCTCGTATTTGGTCGGCTTCTGACCATTTTTTTTGTTGACGCAATTCTTCTCTTTTTTTAGATAATTTTTTTATTTCGTCAGGAATCTTTAGAGAGGTTTTTTTTATTTTATTAAATTTTAATCCCAGCACTTTATCAAACTCTAAAAGAGTGGCCATTTTTTTATTATTTGGCTGATTACTCTTAATTAAATCCCAAAGGATAGCCAAGGCGCCAGGAGTATCTAAATCATTATTGATAGTTGTCAGAAATTCTTTTTTTATTGGTTCTATTATTTTACTTGGTTGAGGGTATTGAGAAATAAGATTGTTGAGATTATTTAAAGCATTTTGAGCTGCGGTTAAGTTTTCCCAACTAAAGGAAAGAGGAGAGCGGTAATGGGCACTTAAGCAAAGATAGCGATAAGCTAAGGGATTGAAGCCCTTAGTAATTAGAGAAGAGAGAGTAATAAAACCTTCACCGCTTTTGGCCATTTTTTCTTTATCCAAAATTAAAAATTCATTATGGAGCCAATAGTTAGCCAAGGGCTTGTTTTGGGCGGCCTGAGCTTGGGCAATTTCATTGGTGTGATGAACTGGAATATGGTCTATTCCCCCGGTATGAATATCAAATGGTTGTTTTAAATGTTTCGTGGACATTGCCGAACATTCAATATGCCAACCAGGCCAACCTTTCCCCCAAGGGGAGTTCCATTGCATTAGGTGAGTTTTCTTTTCTCCTGTTGCCTTAAACCACAAAGCAAAATCAGTAATATTTTTCTTTTCGGGATTTGTTTTTATTCTTGCTCTGGGACAAAATTTTTTAGTGTCTAATCGCGCTAAATATCCATAATTCTGAAGCTTATGAGTATTAAAATAAATAGCATCAGATGTTTCATAAGCATAGCCATTTTTTTGTATTTGTTGGATCATTTTGACCATGCATTTGATATGTTTGGTGGCTTTGGGAAATTTGTTTGCTTTTAAAATATTTAATTCTTTGATGTCTTGATAAAAGGATTTGGCGTAAAAATTAGCCATTTCTTTCATTGATTTTTTATTTAACTCTTTTCCCTCGCGCTTTAAGGCTTTGACCATTTTGTCTTCTCCTTCGTCAGCATCAGAAACGAGATGTCCAATGTCGGTAATATTAATGACATGTTTTACGCTATAGTTATTATATTTTAATACTCTTTTTAAGATATCCGCAAAAATATATGCCCGCAAGTTACCAATGTGGGCATAGTTATAAACAGTTGGGCCACAACTATAGAGCCCAACTTTACCTTTTCTGATAGGTTTAAAGTTTTCTTTTTTTCTATTTAAAGTATTATATATTTTAAGCATAAATGATAATTTTTCATATTTAAAACCATTTTCTTTTCTTAAAATAACTAATCAGGAATATAATTATTAATACCATTGCACCTAATAATACAAAAAATCCAACAGGATGATTTGCGAGAGGTAAAAATTTTAGATTCATTCCAAAAATGGTTCCTATTAAACTAATTGGGAGAACGACAATAGAAATTATGGTTAGAATTTTAATAATATCGTTTAATTGAAAAGATATTAAAGAATTATTCGTTTGCTCAATAGCCTCAATTGTTTGTTTCAAGTTCTCAAGATTCTGCCAGATATCTTCGGCCGTTTCTATAACTTCCTTAAAATATATTTTTAATTGACCAGGAGAAAAGAATAGAGAGCTTTTTTCTAATAATTTAGTAACCACCAAACGATGACTCTGGGTGATCCTTCTAAAATTTACTATATTTGTTTTAGCTATTAATATTTCTCTAACCATTCTTTTTTCATAGCCATCAAAAATATTTTCTTCAATACTGTTTATATTGAGGTTCATGTTGCCTAGAATAGGATTGCACGAGGACAAGAGGCGATTCAAGAGTTCATATATTAAAATGGCTGGACTACCAATAAAATATTTTTCTTTTTGTTCTTGATTGGTTTGGCAGAGGTTGAAAAAGTTTATTAAAGGGGCTAATTCTCCGCGATGGATAGTAATTAAAGTGTTGGAGTTAATAAAAAAGTCAATTTCCGAAGAGATGATTTTTCTGGTACGGCGATTATAAACAGGAAATAAAAGGACCATAAATAAATAATTGGTAGTAATATCTAATTTGGGTCTTTGGACTGGAGAAAGACAATCATTAATATGTAAGGGATGAAGCTTAAATCTTTGTTCAATTTTTTTCATCTCTTTTGGCTCACAAGCCGAAACATTTATCCATGTTAAATTTTTACTTTTTATTTCTTGAATATTTAAATTAGCCATTAGTTTGGGGTTAATTTTTTATATATAATGTAATAATATTGTATCAAAGTTTTATCAAACCGACAATGGCTTTTATGGATAAAATTTGTTAAAATTCAAAGAGAGCATAAAACAAAAAATAATAAAGTTTATATGAATTTGTTAATACAAAAGAATGTGAGAATAGATTCTTTGACTACTTTTAAAATAGGCGGTCAAGCTAAGTATTTTTTTGAAGCTCAAAACAAAGAAGAGCTCAAGAAGGTTGTTGGTTGGGCCCAAGAACAGAACATTCCGTATTTCGTTTTAGGAGGAGGAAGTAATATTTTAGTATCAGACCAAGGGTTTAATGGTCTCTTGATTAAGGTTCCGGCTATGGGTGTTAAAATAAAGAAAAGCCAAGGAGTTTCAAGAATAGTGGAGGTAGGGGCCGGTGTATTGTTAAGTGAATTAATTGCTTTTTCTATTAAACAAGGATTAAGTGGATTGGAATATTTTGTTGGTATTCCGGGAACAATAGGAGGAGCAATCTATGGTAATGCTGGCTGGCCTCGAAATAAAAAAAGCATAGGGGATTTTGTGGTCAGTGCTACTTTGTTAATGCCTGATGGTCAAATTAGCAAGAAGGAAGCCGATTGGTTTAAGTTTGCTTATCGTAGCAGTAGATTGAAAAATCTTGATTCTAAAAAAATAATTATTCTTTCGGCAGAGTTTAAATTGAGGTTAGAAAATCAGAATAAAATTTTATCAACCCAGAAAGAGATTATAAATATTCGCCAAAAGGGGGTTCCGCGGGGTTGTTCCGCGGGTTGCATTTTCAAGAACATTGAAATCAAAAAAAATATGCCCTCATCTCTTTTAAATCAGTTACCACCTGTTTTTATTGAAAAAGGGAATATTCCTGCTGGTTGGCTGATTGATAGATGCGGATTAAGGGGTCATAAAATAGGCGGAGCGCAGATTAGTAGTCAACATGCTAATTTTATAATTAACATTAATAAGGCTAAAGCTCAGGATGTTCAATCTCTAATAAAAATTGTTCAAGAACAAGTCAAGAAAAAATTTAATATTAATTTAGCTTTAGAAATTGAGTATTTGGTATGATATATAATTTTCCCACTTTTAGATTTTTTGTTTTCGGCTTGCTGATTTTACTTTTATTATTTACTATTGCTTGGTTGCCTAGAACAGAAATAGAACTAACCTCTATTTCTGAACCCTTGCTTTTAGATTTTGAAATTAACCTTAGTCAAGGAGCCAAACAGCCCTTACTCAACTTAGGTATTATTTCTTCTGAAATTATTACTATCAATTCAGAAGAACAATTAGATCCAGATTATATATTAATTGACGAGCTGAGAGATGATATAGCAAAAAAAATGGTTGTTTTTCTGAAAAGGGATATGCAAAAAATTGCTGAATATAAAGTGCAGAATATTTTAGATAATTCTTCCCAAACAGAACATCCAAATGCTGGTTTTATACCCATAAAGGAGGTAGCAGAGTTCCATCCCTTAGAATGGGAGATTCAAATCATTAGCAAAGATTTAGAAAAGGGGAGAGCAATTTTGTCGGTTTCTATGAAAGAGGAAGTGGTTATGAATTATGATTTAAAAACTTTGAAAAAGTTTATGACTTCACAAAAATTAACAGAAGCAAACAGAATTTTAACAGAATTAGCAGGAATAAAAACTGTCAAAATAAATAATTGGCCTGAGTTTTGGCAACGTTTGCCTTTATTTCCATCTCGAATCAAAATATTCATTAATTAATTTTTTATTTAATAATAAGGGGTTGCCCCCACACTAAACAGCAATAATGCTTATTTGCATTTTTAAATTTTTTCAAATTAAAATAGTTTTTTGAAATAACGGAATTAAATTTTTATACAGTAATTCGCATTGAAAATGCATTGCTGTTATAGTGTGGGGGTTGACAACAATATAACGGATGTGTAAAATAATTTATATCTACAAATCAATTTTTTATGCCTGACAGACAAAAAATATCTAAGGACTTTTTAAATGCTGAAGGAGTGGTGGAAGAATTATTACCATCAACAACCTTCAGGGTCACTCTAGACAATGGGAAAAGTATTTTAGCCCATCTTTCTGGAAAGATGAGAATGTATAGAATTAGGATTTCGCAAGGAGATAGAGTAAAATTAGAAATTAGTCCTTATGATTTAACTAAAGGGAGAATAGTCTACCGCTTAAAATAGATTTAATCCTTTTTAAAGGATTTTTTTAATGCGGAGTTTATCTCTTCAATATTTTAGTATCCCTATATAAATTTATTATGAAAGTGAGATCTTCAGTGAAAAAAATGTGTAATTCGTGCAAGATAGTCCGTCGAGGGAAGAGGATTTATGTTATTTGTAAAAACCCGAAGCACAAACAAAGACAAGGATAAACTTAGGTACTTGGGTACTTGGGGATTAGGTATTTTAAAATCCCAATTAACCAATTACCTAATTAACCAATTAACCAACTTCTATGATAGCGAGAATAGTAGGTATTAATTTGCCAGCAAAAAAAAGAATTGAGATAGGTTTAACCTATATTTTTGGAATTGGTCACAGTTTATCTATTGAGATTTTAGAAAAGGCCAACATAGACAAAAATAAGTTAGTAGAAAATCTAAACCCAGAAGAGGTGGGTAAGTTGAAAAAAATTATTGAAGATAATTACAGAACTGGTGGAGATTTAAGAAGAGATGTGATTTCAAATATTAAAAGATTAAAAGACATTGGTTGTTATAAGGGAACTAGACACACAAAACGTTTGCCTGTTCGTGGGCAGAGGACAAAGACAAATAGTCGTACTGTTCGTGGCAATATAAGAAAAACTTCTGGCAGTGGCAGACGACCATCAGCCCAAAAGACATAAATAATTTAATCATATTATGGCAGTTATTAAAAAACGTAAGAAAAAAATAATCAAACAGGTGCCTCGTGGCCGCGCATACATTAAAGCCACCTATAATAACACAATCGTTAGTTTAACGGATTTAGGGGGTAATGTTTTGTCCTGGTCTAGTGCGGGTTGTTTTGGTTTTAAGGGAGCTAAAAAGGCCACCCCTTATGCCGCTAGTATTATTGTCAAAAAAGTAGTGGAAAGTGTTAAAGATTATGGTCTAAAAGAAGTGCAAGTTTTTGTAAAAGGAGTTGGAATGGGCCGCGAATCAGCTGTAAGGTCCTTATATACTAACGGACTGAATATTTTATCAATTAAAGACATTACTCCTTTGCCACATAATGGTTGCCGAGCGCGAGGAGTAAGAAGAGTATAAAAATACAAAAAATGATATCAATGCCAAGATGTAAAATGTGTCGCCGAGAAGGCAAAAAACTTTTTTTAAAAGGGGAACGTTGTGCTACCTCTAAGTGCGCTTTGAATAAAAGAAAATATCCACCAGGAGCCAATGGGCCAAAGGGTTATTCTCGTTTATCAGAATATGGTTTGCAGTTACGGGAAAAACAACGCTTAAAAAGGTTTTATGGCATATCAGAAAAACAATGCAAAAATTATTTTACTAATGCTAAAAACAAAAAGGGGAACACAGAAATAAACTTTTTAAGATTATTTGAAACCAGAATTGATAATGTGGTTTGTAAGGCTGGTTTTACTGGCTCGCGCAGAGCAGCACGTCAATTAATTAGTCACGGAAATGTTTTATTAAACGATAAACGTTTAGATATTCCTTCTTATAGAGTAAAAATTGGAGATATAATTAAAGTCAAAAATAAAAAAAATATTGAATCAATGGTTAAAAATAATCTTGCTTTATCCAAAAATAAAGATAAAGATTTCTTGCCAGTTTGGCTTGACGTTGATTCCAAGAATTTGCAGATTAAAATTTTGCAAGAGCCAAATGAGAAAGACCTTCCCCAAGCATTTGACAGCAAATTAATTATAGCATTTTATAGTCGTTAAAATATAATTTAAAGATTTTGATAAATTTAATAATATGAAAAATATTTTTTTGCCACGAGAAATTAATTTTCAACAAGACGAAGGAAACAAAAACAAAGGTTTTGTAATTATTGAGCCCTGTTACCCTGGTTATGGAATAACTTGGGGCAATGCATTGCGGAGGGTTTTGCTCACTTCTTTGGGAGGAGCAGCTGTAGTGTCAGTTAAGATAAAAGGAGTTAAATATGAATTTTCTCCCATTCCTTATATTTATCAAGATGTTCTGGGCATTATTTTGAATTTAAAATTATTGCGATTAAGAATTTTTTCAGAAAACGACGATCCTATTAAGTTAATCCTAAAAGCTAGTGGCGAAAAAAAGGTTTATGCTTCTGACATTGAAAGATTAGCAGATGTAGAGATAATTAATCCTGATTTATTGATTGCTGATTTAACTGACAAAAAAGCCAAATTAGAAATGGAAATTTGGGTAGCTAAGGGCTATGGCTGGGTACCCTCAGAAGCAAAGGAAAGAGAAAATTTAGATATTGGCACTATAGTTGTTGATTCAATTTTTACACCTATTTTGCAAGTTTCAGTTAACATTGAGAATGTGCGCGTAGGAGGCCGCACTGATTATGATAGGTTGATTTTGGGAATTGAAACAGACGGGACCATTTCTCCATTAGAAGCTGGATTAAAGGCTATGGAATTGTTAAACGAACAGTTTTCTTATTTGAGTGAGTTAAGTGCTGTTATTATTTCTTCTAAATCATCAGAAAAAAAGAAAATAGTTGCTGTCAAACCAAAGGTTGTTAAAAAAGCAACTAAAAAAATTGCTAAAAAAGTAGCAAATAAAAAGGTTATTAAGAAAGTAGTTAAGAAAGTAGTTAAGAAAGTAGTTAAAACCAAAAAGAAAAAATAATTTGTTCTATGCGACACAGAAAAAAGGGAAAAATTTTATCTCGAAAAATTGGTCCTCGCAAGGCTCTTTTTAAGGGCTTGGCTTGTTCTCTTATTTTACATAATAGAATAACTACCACTGAGGCGAAAGCCAAAGCAGTAAAGCCCACTATTGAACGTTTAATTTCAAGGGGTAGGGTTAATAATTTAGATAATTTAAGGAAAATTAATGCTTATTTACAAAATAGGGAAGCAACCAAAAAAATTATGGACGAGTTAGGTCCACGCTACAAAGATAGACCCGGAGGTTATTTAAGGATTATTAAAATCGGTTCTCGCAGAGGAGATGTTGCCTCTATGGCAGTTTTAGAATTAGTTTAATTAAAAAAATATGAATGATATCGTTATTAACAGAAAGACACATACCATTAATGCTACAAATAAGATTTTGGGGCGACTGGCAACAAGAGTTGCTTTGCTTTTAACCGGCAAAGGCAAGACTAATTATTTTCCAAACATAGACATAGGAGACGAGGTTATTGTTAACAATGCCTCAAAAATGAAATTCAGCGGACATAAAATGGAACAGAAAATATATTATCATCACAGCGGTTATCCGGGCGGATTAAAGGAAAAAAAAATGAAAGATATATTTGCCAAAAATCCTTCCAGTCTTTTAGAGAAAGCTGTGTATAATATGCTGCCAAAGAACAAGCTTCGTTCAGGAAGAGTAAATAGATTAAAAATCAATAATTAACCAATACAAAAAGTTTGGACACCGAGTGTCCAAACTTTTTGTGTCTTCAGACTTCTCAATAACCTTCTTTTCAGAGGGTTGTTTTAATTTAGAAGAATGTTAAAATTGAAATACCTTAACTTTTATACAATAAATATTTAATTTCCCTGCCTGCCGGCAGGCAGGAAGGTTCTGCGAACGAAGTGAGCGGGTTCTTACTATGAGCGTAGCGAATAGCAACGTTCTCGACGAACGAAGTGAGGAGAGGTTGTTATAATTAAAAAATAATCAGATTTATTTTATGAGTTTATTGACTATTAGAAAATACAATGATCCAATATTAAGGCAAAAATGTGAAGAAGTTAAGGATTTTAACCAGAATATCAGATTATTATACAAAGGAATGCTAAGGTTTTTACGAGAATCAAAAAATGGAGTCGGTTTAGCCGCCCCTCAAATTGGTTCTAATAAGCAAATTATAGTAATTGATGCTTATAGCGCTAGTGGTCATAATTCACATCCTAATAACTTTTTATGCTTGGCTAATCCAAAAATTGTCCAAAAGTCCAAAACAAGTAATAAAAGCTTTGAAGAATGCTTAAGTTTGCCGGGAATATCAGTTAAAGTTAAAAGAGCAGACCGAATAAGGGTAGAAGCATGGTCTTTGCAAAAAAATAAACCAATAACTCTAAATGTAGAGGGTTTTTTGGCTCGAGTGCTTCAGCACGAGATTGACCATTTACGCGGTACTTTGATTATTGACTATTTGTCTCCCTGGCGTAAATTAAGGGCGATAAAGAAATTTAAAAAAACAGTTGCGAGTGTGGTATAACGGTTATTATATCTCCTTCCCAAGCCCCCACACCTATGCATAGGTGTGGGGGCAAGCCCCCACACCAAATAAATATTTTGGTAATGCGAGATTAGTTCAGTGGTAGAACGTCTGCTTCCCAAGCAGGAAATGCCGGTCCGATTCCGGTATCTCGCTTTGTAAAGCATTATATTTATTCTGGTGTGGGGCGACCAAGCCCCCACACCTATGCATAGGTGTGGGGGCAAGGAGGTGACGGCGGTTCGACTCCGCTCACTCGCTTTCTAAGGCCGCCTTAGCTCATTAGGTACCTTGCCTGCTGGGTAGGCAGGGAGCAAATAAAGAGGGGTTTTTGTAATAATGCCGGGGTAGCTCAGTTGGGAGAGCAATGCTTTCGTAAAGCAGAGGTCGTGGGTTCAACTCCCACCCCCGGCTCCATTAAATAGTAATTTATGATTAAATTTATTAATATCACCAAACTTTATCCGCCAGATGTTTATGCTTTGCGTAATGTTTCTTTCCATATCAAACCAGGCGAATTTGTTTCTATTGTAGGTCAGTCAGGGGCAGGCAAGAGTACTATTATAAAATTATTGATTGCCGAGGAACGAGTGACAGAAGGAAAAATTATAGTAGGAGGATGGGACATAACTAAAGTAAAATCAGTGGCTATTCCAACTTTGCGTCGACAGATAGGAGTTGTTTTTCAGGATTTTAAATTACTGGAGAATAAAACTGTTCAAGAGAATATTTCTTTCGCTTTAGAAGTGGTTAATGCTTCAAAAAAACGAACATCTCAAATTGTTCAACAAGTTTTAAAAATAGTGGGTTTAGCTAATAAAAAAGACTATTTTCCTCGACAATTATCAGCCGGGGAATCACAAAGAGTAGTAATTGCTAGGGCATTGGTTAATCGTCCCAAGATATTGATTGCTGACGAACCAACTGGCAACTTAGACCCAATTATTACTAGAGATATTGTTCAATTGTTAGAAAAAATCAATGAATTTGGAACTACAGTTTTATTGGTTACTCATAATAGGGAGATTGTTAACTTTATAAAGAAGAGGGTTATCACCTTAGATAGAGGGATTATGATTGGAGATCAGTCCAGGGGAAGATATGTTATCTAAAATATAATTTAATTAATATTAATAATTGATTTTATGGCCAAAGAAAAACAAATTGGGAAAATTACCCATTATTTTGATCATATCAGCGTAGGAGTTATAGAGCTGACTAGTGCCTTAAAGTTGGGAGACGAGATTCATGTTGTTGGGGGAGAAAGGGATTTTGTCCAAGAAGTTGCTTCTATGCAGGTTGAGCACGAAAACATTAAAAAAGCTAAAAAGGGTGATGCTATCGGATTAAAATTTGACGAGAAAGTAAAACCAGGCGATAAGGTTTATAAAGCATAGGAGAATTCGCTCAGTAAGAATAATTTTGATTTTTAAATGTCTCAAAAACTGGACAAAAAACCAGAGAGGATTTTATATTCTAGGTTAAAATTAGTAAACCTAGGATTATTAATTGTTATTTTTAATCCTTTGCCAGCTGGTTTAATTTATGGCTTTGTGCTTTGGCGGGAAAAATCTACCCAAAAAGAAGGTAAGATGATTATGACTTTTGCTTTGATTTGGGGAGCAATTTCTTTAGCTTTATTTACTAGATATTTTGGCTTTTAAAGCCAGTATTTTTTTGGATTTCTGCAAAAGAAGAGATAGATAGCTCTTTTAATAAAGTTGTTAAGAAAATTATTAAGCAAAAAAATCCTTCTATTGTTACTCTTGGAGAATTGAAAATAATTTTAGAAGCTTTGAGCTATAATCCAACCACTAAGACCGCTAGCAACGCCAGATACAAAGAATTATTTTTAAAACACATTAGGAATTTATCAATTTCTAGGGTAGATGCGAATAAGATTTATCAGAAATTAATTGAAATTTATCCCCCAAAGCCAGTTAAGGTTTGGCGGATGCCGACCAAGATTCAGACAGAAGGGGAGGCAAAGAGATATTTTAGGATTATAGACAGCGTATCATCTTCGTTACTCCCCGGCCTCATAACAATCTATTTTTTAAGGAAAAAATTATAGTTTATGCAAATTAAAGTGCCAAATATTTCAATTAGTCCCGATAGTTTAATTAAGAGGTGTGGTTATGCTGAGCTAAGGACAAAAAGAGGACAGGTAAGTTATGTTCGGCGTCTGCGTGGATATCAGTATCCTCGTTTCCACATTTATTGTGAACGAAGTGAACAACAAGGTTCTGAGCGAAGCGAGGGTTCTTATATTGAAAAAGGATGTTTTAATCTTCATTTGGACCAAAAGGCCCCTATTTATAAAGGCGTTACAGCTCATAGTGGAGAATATGATGGTGAAGTAGTTGAAAAAGAAGCAATAAGAATTAAGCAAATTATTAATAAATATTAGAAATAAGTGATAATTATATGACTATTAAACAAATTTATGATTTAGCTATTGAAATGGGGACAAAGGCCGATTTACGTGGCGAGAAAAAAGTTCAAAAAACACTCAAACGCTTCAAAGGGCGATATGAGAAAATGACCAAACAAGAAAAAGATGAATTTGACAAAGAGAGATTAGTTAACCCTTTTTCTGATACTCGTATTTTGAATGACCCTTCTACAAGCTCAGAGCAATCAAAAAAGCTAATTAAAAAGATTTTGGTTGGAATTGATATAGGAGTAGGAGAGGTTCTTTTAGCTGACAGATTGGGTGGTTTTGACTTGATTTTAGCTCATCATCCAGAAGGCAAGGCCTTGGCTGGTTTAGATGATGTTGTAAAACTTCAAGCTGATGTTTTAAATCTTTACGGCGTACCAATCAATATTGCCGAGAGCTTAATTCATATTCGCATGGAAGAGGTGAGTCGCGGCATTGCTTCAGTTAATCACGATGAGGTAGTTGATGCTGCTCGGCTTTTGAAATTTGGTTTATTATGCGTTCACACGCCAGCCGATAACTTAGTAGCTAATTTTTTAAAGAAATTGATTGACAAGAAGAAGCCAGAATATGTTGAAGACCTTTTGGATTTATTAAAATCTATCCCAGAGTATAAAAAGGCCATAGAACTTGGGGCTGGTCCGCAGATTTTTGTCGGCGAACCAGAGAATCATTGTGGTAAAATTGCTTTAACAGAAATTACTGGAGGAACTGAAGGTTCATCTCAGATTTATGAAAAAATGGCACAAGCTGGAGTAGGCACTATAGTTGCTATGCACATGAGCGAAAAGCATTACAAAGAGGCAAAAAAGTCGCACATTAATGTAGTAATTGCGGGTCATATTTCTTCTGATTCTTTGGGTATGAATTTATTTTTAGATGAATTAAGTAAAAAGGGGATTGAAATTGTCCCTTGCTCGGGATTGACTAGGGTGGAACGATATAAAAAATCTAAAAAATAATTTATAGAAAATAGTATAAGTATGTTTATCGTTAATGGATTTTTGCTTGGATTGACGACAGGTGTTTTTTGTTTGGCCTGGTGTATCCCAGCATTACTTCCACTTATTTTATCTAAAGGCAGAAAGATTAAGCAATCTTTTTTCCTTTTTCTTGAATTTACTTTTGGCCGCCTAATCGGCTATGTTTTATTTGGTGGTTTAATTGGCTATTTAGGATTAAGAATAGAAAGTGAAATAATCAAAAAAGTAAATTTGGGAGCTTTGGTTTTTTTGGCTGTTTTGTTAATTCTTTATGGAATTGGTTGTTTAAAGCACAAAAAGTTATTTTGCCAGTTTTTCAAAAAAGCTAAATTTCCTATCTTATTTGGTTTTTTAACTGGCGTTAATATCTGCCCACCTTTTCTTCTAGCCCTTAGTTATGTTTTTGATGTTGGGGGCGTTGGAAAGGGGATTTTATTTTTTACTAGTTTTTTTCTAGCTACCTCCTTATATTTTATACCTTTTATTTTTTTAGGATTTTTGGGTTTTAAAAAAATTTTTCAAAAGGTTGCGCGAATTATCGCTGTTTTTGCCGGGGCATTTTTCTTAATTTATGGGCTACGTGGTCTATTTTCTGCTAATTCTTGCTCTACTTGTTTACTTAACTACCAAAATCAAATTGGCAATTATTTACCATTAGTTATTTTTTGTTTGTTGTTCTTGGTGGCCATCTTCCTGTTTTTTGCTAAAGATAAGAGAAACTTTTTGTTCAGAAATTTAATTCTGTTATTTTCTTTAATTTATTTTGGTTTTATTTTAAAAAACGCTTTTTGTCCGATTCACACATTTCAACTTTTCTTTATTGATGGGAGTAAAATAGTGATGAATTTAATTCCTTTTTTATTTTTTCTTTTGCCTATTGTTTTGGTTTTGTTAATCAAGAGCAAGATTTATTGCAATTGGCTCTGTCCATTAGGCGCGCTTCAGGAGTTTATTTTCCAAAGCAAGAGAATATTTTTCAAGGCGCTGGCTAAGTTGCAAAGAAAAGCGTCTCGTAGGACGAACGGGCATGGTTTGAGCGAGCAGAGTGAGAGAGAGAGTGAGTCCGAGAGTCGAGTGGCAATTTCCTCGCCTGGGAAATTGACCGCGTCTTTTCGCGCAACTTGTCAGAGCCCAATCATATTTAAGTTCAAATATTTTGTTTTAATCATTGTTATTCTCGCGCTATTAATATTCAGACAGCCAATTCTTTGTGGCATTGATCCATTTGGAGCCCTTTTCGGTCGTTTTATTACCATGATCTCTATTATTCTTTTAATTATTTTAATCATTTTGTCTATTTTTATTTATCGTCCTTGGTGCAAGTTTTTCTGCCCTTATGGCGCATTGTTGAGTTTATTTAAAAAATTTTCTTTGTTTAATAGTAAGAACCATTCCTCGCTACGCTCAGAAGAACCTTGTTATTCGCTTCGCGCTCATAGTAAGAACCATTCCTCGCTACGCTCAGAAGAACCTTGTTATTCGCTACGCGCTCATAGTAAGAACCATTCCTCGCTACGCTCGTCAGAACCTTGTTATTCGCTACGCGCTCATAGTAAGAACCATTCCTCGCTACGCTCAGAAGAACCTTGTTATTCGCTTCGCGCTTCTAAGCGTGGCTTCGCTCATAATAAAACAAAAAAATGATAAAGAAATTTTTTTCTATTGCTATTTTGATTATTGTTTTGGTATTTAGTATTTCTTATATTATTAAATATCATATTATTGATTC
>Ga0268281_1000885_pt1 | contig 19411 bp, 18 predicted proteins | sample saktaG_10_FD_190134 | JGI IMG/M metagenome (GOLD analysis project Ga0268281, IMG submission 190134) | Saline water microbial communities from Sakinaw Lake, British Columbia, Canada - sak_2011_5_24_50m | ecosystem: Environmental > Aquatic > Non-marine Saline and Alkaline > Saline ... | reverse complement strand
AAGTACGGCAGGCAGTAAAAATGCGAAAACCACGAAAAGTGCCTATAAGATCTTCTTTCACAGGCAGAGTTAGTTCGTCTGTTGGAATAAATTCTCCATTAGCATACGAAAGCATAAATCTTTATTTTTCAGTTAATTTTTGATCTTTTGGTTTATGTTTGAATTTATTAAGAAAAGTCTTTGAAATATTTTTCTGCTATCTCTTTGGCTTGATTATCGATCAATTGATGTTTTTCAGAAGGAGCTAAACCTGTTTCCATTCTTAAATCATCATTAGCATGAAAAAGTTCATGAATAAACCATCTAAAACGATCAGGACCAGGAACTAAGGCTATTAAAGCCTTCCCATCAGACCCCAGAATAGCATAGCTTTTCTGCGTCTCAAATTTCCAAAAAATATCTCTGTTGGGAAATAAACCAATAATAATTTCCCCTTCAGGAAATGGCTTATAAATCTTTTCAATTTCAGCAATAACATCATCTTCTTTTTCCCTCCAAAGTTCAATAAAACGAGTACGACTCATCCCTCTAAAGAAAGGGTCATCTATATCGTCTGTTTTAGGATAGTTTTGCGAAAAATCTTTTAAATCAAATGGCACTTTCCAAACCTCACAGCCTGCTTTATAAATCTCCAATAATTCTTCTTTTTTAAAAACAAAATTTAATTTAACCATTTATTTTTCAATTAATTTTACCAACTTCTTTTATCTTACCATAATTTTGTCCTATTCTTAACACTTTTACTGATTTTTTAATTAAATCTATTAGCGTTGATGGTTTGCCGACTACTCTTCCTTTATTATAATAAAAAACTTTATCTTGAAAATATTTTCTTGCTTCACTAATTGTCGTTGCTGGTTGATAACTTTCCCAATTAGCGCTTGGTGCTACTAATGGCCCAGAAATTTTAATATCTTATTTAGTTCTTTATTCCCAGGTATTCTTAAGGCTAAAGTTTTCATACCTCGGTGAAGATATTTAAATTTATTAGAAGAACAACTTAAAATAACGCTAATTTTCCCCGGCCAGATCTGTGATAAAACCTTCTTTTGCCAATTAGTTAATTTAATCTCAAACTTTTTTAAATCATTTAAAGAAGAAATCAGAATAATCATTGGTTTTTCTGGTTTTCTTTTGCGGAGGGTATAAATTTTTTCAACTGTTTTCTTGTTTAAAGCCGAACCGCAAATACCATAAATTGTATCTGTCGGAATTACACCAATTGCTCCTTCCTTCAAAAGTAAAGCAATTTTCTGCCAAGTATTTGTATAAGAACCTTTATATCCCCCGATTTCATTATTATTCTTTATCACTCGATGACAAGGAACTTTAAGATTTTGATTTTTTGCCATTAACTTAGCCACCAGCCGATAAGCCTTAGGATTCCCTGCTTTTTTTGCTACTTTCTTATAACTCAAAAAACTTCCCTTTGAAATCTTTTTAACGACCTCAAAAACCCTGGAACTAAAATTTAATGATAAATCTTTAATCATTTCTCAAAAGAATAATTCTAAAAATCTGTTTTATCTTTTCTTTCATAAATTTATTTCCCAATTAATTTTTTAATAATGTTTTCCGTCTCACTTTTACTCTCATCGTTCACAAGTTTAAAAGTATATACTTGTCGTTTCTTGGTACCTGCGGAGTGTATCATACCTAGAATCTTCTCTAATAATCCCACAAGATTCTCCATTTCATCTTCTTTAATGGGGAACTTTTTAAAAAGTTCCCCGGGATTTAAAGTAAAAAATATATTATGGTGTGCCAACATATTATGTCGCCAAATAATTAAATTTTTAATTACCCGATTGAAAGTATTAATTTCTTCTTCCACTTTTTCTTTTTCTTTACTCTTTGGTAAAGAATCTAATAAATAAAAGATTGAAAAAACATCATTTTTAGCTCTTTTTTCAAAAAGTTTGGCTGTTCCTAATAAAAATTCCACTTGTAAAGAATAAATTACTATCCCCCAAAAATATTTATATTCATTGTAAAGTTTATTATATTCTGATTTTTTTAAACTTTTCCAGACAGTAAATCCGTTAAAAATATTTAATATCTCCTCCATTAACTCACTTATATTTTTACTAAAAGTATCCTCCATAATTGTACTCCGTCAATTAATTTTTGAACTTTTGGTTGAATTATTTTTTATTGAAATTTTCCACTATTTTCTGAGAATTGCCAAATAAGGATGTCCCAATTCTAGAACTTGATAAACTTTTCTTAACTTACACTTCCCTTCTGATTTTATTAAGTATTCTCCTCTTGTTGGTAAAGCATCCTCCGAATTGTGATAGACATTAGAACTATAATACAACAACAGAAAGAGTATATCTATATTCCTGATTTACGCTCCTTTTCGCTTAATGAGAGCATAAATTCCATATCCAGATAAGAATATGATTAAGCATATCCCAACCGACGGCGCTAAATATAAAAGTAAGATTGCTATGTTATAGAAGAAAGAGATAACAGCATTAAGTATGTTCACAATTGCCGGAAAAATATAAAAATACGTTGCGAGAATTAGCGAAGTCCACAAAACCCATTTAACCAAACGGTATAGCTCCCAACTTCTTAAAATGGTTACAAAAATGAAATACAGAAATTTCCAGAGTTTTACTACGTAATACAAGAACGCGCCAATCGTAACGAAAACAAAAGCACTGTAAAAATAACGGTGCAATAAGCTGGGTTGAGAAATAGGACTGATTGTTCTCCATTCAAAACCCTTACCGGTGATAAAATACCATACCGAAAAAGCCAAAGTTATAACAATTGAGATTATCGCCGAAGTGATAATCTTTTTCTTATTTTCTACGAGAACTTTTTTATACCAAGTCATATAGAAGTTTTATTCCTTCGCATCTCTATTCTTTTAAGAACTCGGAGTAGGTTTTCGCGAGCCATTTTTAGTTTCAATTCTTCCTCAAATTCTGTATCTGCTAAAAATACTCCCCACACCGCAAAAATAAATCTGTCTATATCAATTTGATCAATAATTTCATACATCATTGCTTGCGCGTCGTCTCTTATTCGTAATGTGCCATTTAATCGCTCTTTATTAAAATCGTCTCGCCAGCGCCACAATTCGCGCACGAGTTGGTCGCTATGTGGCAAACCAATAACATTATGATTGGCTGGATCAATATCGGCCGGTATTTTTGTAAGGTATTTTGCGAAATATAATGGTTCAAACTCGTATATTTTTAATCCTACTTCGGTAAAAACATCATTCCACCCTTTTTTCAATGCGAGGATACCGACATAGCACGCCTTTTCAAGTACACGCGGCTCGGCATACCCATAACGTTCAGTTGTCTTATCCAAGCTGTCTTTTGTTATATTATATAGCGTGTCAATACAACTGACTGCCAATTTTTTATTTTTTAGCTTTTCAACAACGAGTATTCCTGTTTTAGCAATGCTATCGGTGAGAGTATTAAAAGCATTTGACCCTGCATCAAATTTTTCTGCGTGATGGACAAACCAAGACGGCAAATGTATGTTCCAACTTAAATGATTGATAAATTCTTTTTGTTGGTCTGCAAACTCTTTGTTGTCGTATAGATCAATTATCAAATTGTTGATATTGAAAAGAAGCCGGCCGATACTATCAGTTAGTGTGCTATCGCAGTTTTTTATATCTTCCGAGAGCCGCCTTAAACTGGAATTTATTTCCTCAAAGAGTTGATTTATATCGCTTCGGCAACGACTTTTTTCTCTATCTTCTTTAAGTACAAAATAGTAGTTTACGATTTTTACAATGACAGTATACAGTTCGTTGTATCCCTTACTTAAACTAACCCTTGTTGTAAAATTATCTGGTAAGTATCCACTCTTTATGAGGGTATTGACGTAATTGGTTATGGTTGCGATATTTTGAAGTGCCTCATCAAACTGATGACGTGCCACAATCTGTTTACTTGCAAATACCGAGCCAATTATCGCCAAATAACTTGCAATGCAACGGTCAACAACGACTGTATTTTTCTCTGTTAAACCGAATACGGCTATATCACGAAGATTGCCTTGAATACCGTATAAGGTCGCGTCCAAACCCTTCTCTGCACAAATAAGAGCGATATTTCCGAGCACATCTGCACCCTGAAATACAACCTCAATGTTCTTTAATCTTTTTCCATTTTCAATAAAGAAGTTTAGATAACCAACGAGGTGATCAATTATAGGATTTTCATTTCGCTGACGGATAAAACTGATGTCTTTCGCTTTTACCGCAAGGGAATTATAAATACTGATAATGTGTGTAGCAATTTCTTCTTTGCCGTCAATGATAAATTTTTCTCCGGCTTTATTCAGCCGCTCAAAATTACTTGTAAGAAATGGCTGGCTGTCGCTTTCAACAGCAAGAAACGCAATCATTGATGGAATTACTAACGACGACGTTTTTCTTGCTTCAAGAAACATTATGAGCAAGTTGTGTGCCACAGTAAAACCGCTCTTTGTGGTCTCTATCTCCTCCCTATCTGCCAACTTCATAGATACTTCTACCAGCGTTTCTAATTGTCTATCAAGATCGTTTATGAAGGGTTTAAGAACGTAATTGTAAGCGGTAGCAAGAGCCATTTCGTTTGTAAGTTTTGCTTCTTTCACAGAAATAAGATCCGCTATTTTACTGGCATTGTATTGAAGCTCTTTAAGAAAATAAAGCCCTTTCTTTTCAAGAAATAAAATACCATTTACTGGACTTATTTTTTTGCGTACAAGTTCATATTGCCAATCAATAAGTCCAAATACCAAACCTATTAGGGCGAGTGATCCTAATACAATCCATGAACTATATGCGTTCGTGATAGTTCCCAATGTTCCGACAAAAAGCCCTGTACCAAAAAATAGCAGTGTTATCGCAATTACAATTATATAAATTACCTGATCTCTCCAACCATTCGTATAATCCTCAAAATGTTTTGACGAGTATAGATCGGCTATGCCCTGTAAAAGAAAAATTGAAATGGAAAAAATGATTGCTATCGTACCACCTATCATCGCGCCAACAGCAATAAGATAATTGCTTAAAATGTTTTGCGAGAGAGTGATAAAACCAAAATGGTTAGCAATTAAGCCAACCAAAAAAGCAAATACAACAAGACATACTCTTTTTATAATTCCTATATGATTTTTGAGAAAAAAACTAAAACGTCTCCACCTATTTAAGTACAACCAAAAAGTTGACTTGTAGCTATACACAAGATATTTTAAGAAACCTTGTTTCCATTCTTTTATTTCCTTTAATAAATCTTTCATCTTGCATTCGTTGTTTATTCTCCCCAAACTTCGGAGATTTTATCTTTTATTTTACACTCAAAAAGTTTAATCAATTCTTTATTAACTTCAACAATTTTTACAGCAATAACAGTTTTCTTTAACTGATTTTTGTGATTTTTGGTTCTGGCGACGGGTCAATTTCATCAACTTTTTTTAACATGGTGTTTACTCCTTCATAGCAATTTTTAAAAAGTTCTTGCCATGCACTCATGATAATTCCAACCGGTTTCGACTGTTGCGATGCGTAACCATTTACAATAGCCTCGACTAAACGAAATGCTTGTTGTATTTTTTGATCTCTATTCATATATTTTTATTAAAATTTAAATTTTATCGACCTAAATTTTGATTATTTTTTCCTTCTTCTTTTGGTTTACTTTTTAGATTATCAATAATTTCTTCTAATAATTTAACAATTTTATCAATTTTCCAATACCAAAGCACTAATGCACGAAAAATTAAAAATACGACTACAACAATCGCGATACCTATTAAAAGATTTATAGGTGTCATAAAATTATAATTTTATTTTAATTTTTAATTAATTTTTCGACCTAAATTTTTATTTCTCAATTAATTTTTGACCTTTTGGTTAGATTTTCTAAAAAAGGTTATTTCAACAAATTATTATTCCTCTGGTATGCCAAATGCTTTCTTTTTCTTTTTAATACATTGTTGAATAAGTTTGTTTTCAAAATTTTTTCGCATATCTACTAAAAAAGGAATCAATATAACAGATCTTTTCTTAATAATACTAATGACTATCAATATAATCAGCACTAAAAAACCTAAAATTATTCTGGTCTTTATTATAAAATTCAACGCATCGTCTAAACTTAAATCATAAAAAAGCCCAAACCAAACCAATACAATCATCCCTACTAACAAAATTCCGAATATGCTGCAATTTATTACACAATTCCAAAACCGAAAACAGGATTTTTCTATTTTTTTACCTACACCAATAAGAGTTAAATTCGCCACTTCAACTTGTTTATCTTTCTCTTTAAGTATTCTCTCTGCTTCTTCCTGATATCTTTTTAATTCAATGCCTTCTTCCCGAATTTTTCTTGCCTTCTCAATTAAATTACTATCTATTATTTTTTTCTTAATCTCTTCTGAATAGTCCCTGTTTCCCTCTTGAATTTCTGCAAGAACGCTTTTAGTCTCTTTTAGAGAAATAAGGGTTGCAATATCTTCTTTTTTATATTTATTCTGCTCTACCTGTTTTTTGAGTTCCCAAATAAATGTATCCCAAAGTTTTTCACTTATCATTTTCGTCTGTATATATCCACTCAAGAGATCACAAATAGGTAACTTCGTAGAAATTTCTGGATTTTTAAACCATAAAAAACTAACTAATTGAGTTCTGAAGAAAACTTCTGGAATCGTTCTTTTCTCAAAATGTCCATACTCTTCATAATCAAATCTAGTTAAAACTCCGTCAGCAGTTAAAAAAATTGCCTTTGATGATTCTATCCTGTCAAACGACCGACCTCTAATTTTTTTTATGGCTCGAATTGCCAGTAAATCATGTTCGATCGTCGCAGGATGTTTATGATTTGTTCTAATTTGACGACCATCTCTCTGCTCGAATAAACGTTCTTCCTTCTTTTGAACTAACCTAGAAGATAATTCTTTATCTACGTCTAGAAGTTCAACACTGCCATAAAAATAATCAATCACTATGTTAAATTGACCTAAAGAATCCTCTAGATTTTCTGCTAGCAGCATAACATCCGCTTCGTCTAAACCCTTTTCTCTAATCCTGTAGTAGATTGAATCAACCTCTATATCATGAACATATGCATGATACTTCCCAGTATAAGAAAAAAGTTTCGCTTTTATTTCTTCTAATGTAAAAGAGAATACATTCAGCCCAACATTGAAAGATTTGAGTACCTTAAGCATTTCAGCAGCGGCATTGTTGTGAAATTCGTCATCAAGTTTTAAGAGGCTAAAAATTATATTGGAATCAAAGTAGATATTAAGCTTATTTAAATTCCCGCCAGCCCCTATCTTTCCACTTTCTAACGCTGATGCAAGAATATTTCCATAAATAATAGATTTGAGAACTTCAAATATCTGAGAATTCTTTCTTTCTTGTTCAAAAACATACTCTCCAACTATAGATAATGCTTTTGTGTGTGCCTGTGTTTCAGTAGTGCTAGGAAAGACAAAACGAAAAACATCTGATGGACTATTAAGAATGGCATCTTTTAAGTAATCCGCAGCGGATTGTCGTGAGATCTCAATCCCCTTTTTCATTTCTATAAATTTTTTGAGATCAATGATGAGATCATCGTACTGCTTTTTTATTTGCTCAACTGCGGTGTGATTTTTTCTTTGTTCTCCGATCCCCTCTGAAGTAAGTACAACTCTTGTGTAGCCAGCAACGCAATCTATAAAACGATACTTATTTCTCAGCCTCTTCAATGCTGAATGAATAATATCTGATGGAATATCTAAAGTAAATTCTTTATTTATTTGTATTTTTAAACTCTCCGCATTATTAACATTTTCACCGATTTGATGTAAAACAAAACCACAAACAATATCGAGTAGATCTCGTTCTGAGTTATAAAAAGTTTTTATTGCTGAAAATGCAATGAGGTCTTTCATAATTTAATACTTTTAAAAATTTATTTTATTAATTTTTCGACTTTTTGGTTGGCTTGTTCTAATAATTCTTTTGCTTTTTTTAATTATTTTTTCTCGTTGGATGAGCAGAGATTCTTAATTATTTTTTCACCTAAGAAATTATAGATACTACCCTCTTTTGAAAAATCGGTAATTTCGTTCCAATATAATTCTGCTATAGCTTGCCCAACTGCTACTTCCCAAGGTTTTGAACTACCTATAATACCTATTAAATCGTTGCGTATTTCCTTCAAATTAAAATCTTTTCTTTCATATCCACTCTCTTTAAAAGATTCCATTATAGAACAGTGAATATGATTAGTATTTTTTTCGATCCATTCATCTATGTTTTGCTTTAAGTTATTCCAGCTTGAGCCAAGGCTAACAAGAACCTCGTCAGAAACCAACAAATTCTCTGCATTTCTACAAGATAATTTCATTCTTGTAACGGGAGGGGTATCTTCTATTAATGTACTATCATCATCTCGATCGCGCAAAGAATAAGCTCTTGCATTATTATATACTGAATTGATTATCCTCTGGCTTTCCTTTTCAAACTCATTTAACTTATTAATATCACCACACGAACAAGGATAAATCTTGATTCTACCACGAGCAGATCTTACGGCTCGTTGCCATATTCTTTCGTCATCTTCTCCTTCTAATAACAATATAGGTGCTTCATTGAAAATATTTGATAATGGATGAGCTCCAAATACTGGAAGTATTTTTCGATAAACATCGGAAATAGGACTAAATTCGATATTCTTTTGGTAAAATGTCATAAAGGCAATATGTGTATTTTGGTAAAACTCCAAAGCCCCAAGTATTGCTGTGCTATGTGTGGCTATTAAAACTTTAAATTTATTCTTTTTAACTAACTTAACAAGAAATTGCATTAATCTAAATTGTAAATCAGGATGTAAATGAACATCTGGTTCATCTAAAAAAAGAAGGTTTTCTTTGTTTGAAACTAACTCTTTGCTAAAGATAAGACATTCAATACCTAAAGAAATAAGTTCAGATTCTCCGCTGCTAATTGTATCCGGGCTAGCTTCATTATTTGTATCTTTCTGGAAAATTTTAAAACCGATTTCACTTTTCTTAATGTCACTCCTTTGAATATAAATGCGATCTAATAATGAATTGATTTCATCTATATATTGATCAAAAAAATATTCTTCTCTTCTTCTTTCCTTTTCTATCTCCCTTAGAACAATTACCTCAAGTTTTCTAAACTGAGCTACGCTTTGCTGTTTAAACTGGTTAAATTGATTTTTCCGTCTGGTATCAGATAACCAAGTTGTATTAGCAATTATATTTTGTTCAATACCTGCATCATAAACCAAAGATCCGCCTCTTTCTGGCGTGATGTATTTTGTTTTGCCATAGAAATCGCTCTTATTACTCAATCCTTTTTCAACTTCACGCAGAAGAAAGCTTTTACCGCAACCATTTTTACCTAAAAGGATATTAATTTCATTCAGGTTTTTTAGTGTATATCCATTGACATTTTCTATTTCCATAGTTATAAGTTTATTTACCACTAAATTAATGATTTAATCAGTTTACAATCTAAATGTTCGCTGATTTTTTTCGTCTCATCTTCAACAGTTCTTACTTCCTTCAGAATGAAACGTAGAATTTATAAATCATTTCATCGATTTGTTTTTCATACCATCGATTTTCTAATAGGAAAAGGTTTGACGATCTGGTATTACGAAATCTGACTTTAACGTACCAATTACAACTATATACTCAGGGGCGTCAGATGAAGCAAAAAACTTTAATCTAGTAACAATATACCTTGTACCATCTCCAGCTTTATTCCAAATACCTACCTTTATAATGTTTTTAGCTCGTTGTTTTCCTATTAGAGGAATAATCTCGCCATAAGGATCGCAACCGACCCAAAATCCAATGTCGTCTCTTTTATCCAACAATGCCTGCAACACAAAACGTTGATTAAAACTATCAAGACCAAAAAGTGCTACCGCGGCACAATAAGCAATTTTGGCCACCATCTTTTCAAAGTTATTGCCTTTATAAGTAACTGCATATCTAATTGCCTTAAAACCATACTTTTTTGCAAGAGCTCTAATATCGGGACCAAATGAGATAACGGAATGTGCGTTTACTGATATCCCACTTTTATAGTTTCCATGGGCAAAGAAAGCTGGCAATGGGTATTCTAGGAAAGGCGTAAGACCAAGTGTTTCATTCTTCGACAATTCCAGTACATCCTTTGTCCCATCTTGAAAAGTAACTCCCAAAGAGAACTTTTCTTCACCAAAATTTCTACGTCGCGACGGATAATCCAAAATTGCGCGAGATTCAGCCCAGTTCTCACTCAATGGGTTACGTTCACATTTTGATGTAATTTTTCGGCACTGCTCACAACTTGCCTTGTAGAGTTTCCGTTTTCCTCCTAATGCAAAAGGAATTATGTGCTCATCTGTTTGCCCAACCCCATCACAATAGATGCATTTGTTTATAATGAAATTTTCTTGTGTCATGATTGTTCAATAATCTTAATCTCCTCCAGTGTGAGACCATAGGGTTTATAGACCATTTGGTCGATTTGTTTTTCGTATTCGTGGACCTTATGTTTTAAGAAAGACGCTATCAATCTCCTTCATTATTCGACCTGTTTCTGTCAACGCAACAATCATTTCTTGATAGTGCTCAATATCCTCATTAGTTAAAGTTTGACCCTTGCGATCTTTAAGCCATTTTTGAACTGGTTGGTAGCCACCAATCCAAAAATTCCATGCTATTTGGGGGACGTCGCCAAAATACTGCTGAGCATTGATAAACACCTTCCCATTCTTATAGGTTATTTTTTCTACTATATTAGAACCGTCTTCTGGATACGAAGTAATAAATTGATTGACCTTAGGAGATTCAAGGAGATGGAGCGAGCGTAATTCAGCACCAAGTGTGATAAGCTCTTTAAAATTCTTTGCATCTTTTGGATACGGCACGCGTGGGAAATTAATTTTTAAAAATTCCTTAAATTTTTCTCTATAGCTCGGCGAATGAAGAACGGCATAAATGTAATTAAAAACATCTTCAGGTGTTATATTTCCAGTTATTTTTTTTATTTTATTTACAATTTCAGAATTTAAATTTGAAATATTCTCATTATTAGCATTTATTGAATATAAATTTCCAATATAACTTTGGCCACCTGTTAGGTGACAATCAATAACGTTTTTGGACAAAAATATTCCTACGGGCTGGTCTTTATTTGACGCTATTTTTTCAAAAACCATAGAACAACTATTTTTATAAACATCTTTCATGACATTTTCTCTTGTTCTCCAAATTAAATTTTGATCAAAAACCGTAAATCTTTCATCAAAAGGCCTATAAGAATATTGTATTATTTTGTCATTATCAACTTTAATTTTCGTCTTATTCTTTACAACCCAGTTTGCATAATTCTTTCCAAGTTTATATTTTGCTTTTAGGTTCATTTCGGAGATATCATTGTTCAAAAAATCAGACAATCTTTTTATCAGAACATCTTTATTCATATCAACTATAAAATTATCTCCCATAGTAACTATTCCGCAACTAATTTTTATAAATAAGTCTCCAATAGAAAATCCATGATTATATTTTTCCTCATCTTGAATATTTCCTTTATTAAGGAAAAATAAATTTGGTAACGTAGTCTTAATTTTATTCCATTTGATGTTTTCTAAATTATTTTTATTCAAAAAATCAAATTTACTTTTTCTTTTGCCAAATAAATCTGCATGGTATACATTTCCCATCTCTTTTTTATCTTTATTTTTCTTTACGAAAATGTTTATGGACACACCTTGCATTATATTAAAAACATTTTCATCTTTACCGCCATGTGGCGTTTTTTCTTTCTTCCTGACATTTCCATGTAAATCTAAAATATAAATATCATCAAAAGTTTTTAACAAATGCCATCTCATACCTCTGAATGTCGGGTTATCTATAAATCCGTTATTTGTTATGTATGCCAAAATGCCTTCACCATTTTTATCCAATAAATCTTCGGCAAAAGAAATAAATTTTACATAATCATCATCTAGCCAATTTTTCTTTTCCTTTAATTTTAGTATTCCTCCGGGCTCAACTTTATATTTTTTTACTAAATAATTTGCAGTTTTATTTGATGAAATAGCAGAATACGGTGGATTACCAATAACAACCATAATGGGTTTTTCGTTTTTAATTTTTGATGCTTCTTTTGATTCTTCAGTCAAACTTTCAGCAAAGCCAAATAAATTGAGAGTGCCTTGTGGAGTACTTTGTTCGAGTGAATTTGTAAGATATATACCTAATCGCCGATTGAATTTCCAAAAACCAGTTCCTTTAAAGGCCATACTTAATTTTAGATGAGCAATAGTATATGGAGCCATCATCAGCTCAAATCCGTAAAGACGCGGCAAAAGATCATGATGCACATATGTGGGCCAGCGGCCTTTCTGTCCAGTTTTTAAGAGTCGCTCATAAATTATTCTAATAACCGCGCTAATAAAAGTACCAGTGCCAACAGCCGGATCAAGAACTTGCACGCGATGAAGTCCGTTCGAAAGCTTTGAAGTTTCAGCAAGACCATCAGCAAGCTTAAATTCTGTTTGTAATATATGATCAACTGCTCGAACAATAAAACGTACTACCGGCAAAGGAGTATAATAGGCACCCATTTTCTTTCGTAAAACTGGATCATATTCGTTAAGAAAATCCTCATAAAAATGAATAACCGGGTCTGGTCCACTAATCTCTTTCCCAAAAAGATCTTTTTGGAAGTACTGACTCATTAATTGTTGTACGTCTGCAACCTGAAAGACTTCGCACAACTCATTAACAATATAGGCAAGGCGTTGGTCAAAATCGACACCAGCTATGTGGTCAAAGAAATGACGTAAGAACGGATTAGACGCCGGGATAAGATCGCGTGCTTCCTGGCGAGTAAAGTTAGCCGGTGAATCATCGTAATGGCGCGCAACAAAAAGCCCGTAGACGAGCGTTTGTGCGTACATATCGGCAAAAGATTCCAGGGTAAGATCGTGAACAAGAAGTTCTCTAATGGTTTCGTACATGCGAGCAAGTTCCTTATTATTTCCCGACTCCATAGCAAGAAATTTTTTAACATTATCACGAATACGGCGCGCTTTGCCTCCCATAATTCTTGCTAAACGAGCACCACTTTTAATTGCTTCGGGCTTTGCAATAAGGAAATCAGTGATGGCACCTTCAAGAAGACTAACGGATTCTTCCTCTATATGAATTCTATTATCTTTAATCTTTCCTATAACAATTGACTCACCATAACGTTCCCCATTTCTAAAAAAGCGAAATTCAAGATAATTAGTAAGAATTAGATTTGAGTATCCTAAATAGCGTTCTACTTGTTCGGTTTTTTCAACTTTATCAAGGTCTGCATCAATATCTTTAGTTTCAGCATAACCAGCAATAAGATCACCTCTTACAAATATAAAATCGGGGGCACCATATTCTGTGCGCTTGGGATCATTAATAACCCCTAATTTTTGATCTAAGGACTTGATGAGTTTTTCAAAAGTTGGTCTATATGCATGTTCTCCGGCACGACCAGTCTTATACTTTTCGGAAACCTCATTTATGTATGCCGAGACATTTTGAAACATAAGTTTATAATTATGAATTTAACATCCAAATTACGTAATTTAAGATTAAAGCAAAACTAACCCAGAGGAGATAAGGAATAAATAGCAAACCAGCGGTTTTATTGATTTTATAAAATTTAATTAAGGTAATAAGAATAAATAACCACAAAATTATAATCTCCAAAAGAGCTAAACCGGGATTATGCATTCCAAAAAAGATTATTGACCAAAGAGCATTTAAAATAAGCTGAATTCCATAAAATATTAGCGCTTGTTTTGTTTTCAAATTATCTCGTTTTTGCCAAATCAAAAAGGCGGAAACACCCATAAGGATATAAAGCAAGGTCCAAACAGGAGCAAAAATCCAATTAGGAGGACTAAACAAAGGTTTATTAATAAAAGCATACCAAGTGGCAATACTGGGAGTAGTAAAAAAAGAACCAATAAATCCAAAAGAAAAAACAATAAGAATAGAGATTAAAAGAGGTAAAATAGATTTTTTAAACATAGATTTATTTTAAAATTATCCCCCACCGTTTTTCCCACCGTTTTCACTATATATTTTACTCTTATTGAAGGGTATTTTCAACAAAGAAACGAAGGAGATTCCCGCTGTCGCGGGAATGACAAAAAGGAGTGGCTCGCAATGGCAAATAATAAAAAAAGCCCTTAATTGGGCTAAATCTTGAAATGTTTGGGAAGGAGTAAATATTATGACTTGCATAATACTTACTCCTTCTGTTTTTTTATTTTTTAACATCTTTAATTTTTTTCAAAAACATCTTCTTCCTGATAAGCTAATCTTTTAAGCCCTCTAAATCCCTTAGTATTCTCTAGTTTGTTCCAAAGATTTAAATACCCCTCCCAGTGCTCTAAGGAAGGATTCTTAAAGTAATCCACTATAACAATGGCCTCTGGTATTACTTTTCCTCCATCAAAAACCATTGTGGTATTAATTCTTAGCATTCTTTGTTTATCAAGATCAGGATAAATAATAAACTCCTGATTTTTGAATATCCGATGAAAATAGATTGAGGTAATTCTTCTTACCTCTATCTCAACATTAAAAACAGAAAGACTTGCCGAGTGTTTATCTTTTAATATCTGATGTATTGAAGAAAATTGTTTTTTATTCCCCAAAACAAATTTTCTTATCTCTTCCCACTGTTCCTCATTAAAGGATAAAGAAGCAAAACAATTTCCAACTTCCTTGCAAATCGCAAAAAACACTTTTTTTTCTGATAACAAATTTACTTCTAATACCATTTTCTCAAATTTCTTAATTCTCTTAACTTTCATTTCTTTCCTCCTTTATAACCTTGCCTGTCATTTTGCTCAGGACTTATCGGTTTTTTTCAAGCTACAACTTAGTATTAAAATAACATGTTGACGTTTATCTGTCAAACATATAAAATCGGGTTTTAATAATAAAAGAGCGGCTGAAAAACCACTCAAAATTTTAAAATTTTTAATTGTGGATAAGTAATACTTGACACTAATTAATATATACCATATATTTATATCATAAGCTTTAGGCTTATCTGATTTTGATCGAAATCCGCCTTCGGGCGGATTTTTGATTCCTATAACTATCTAAATCTATACATATTTAATCTATATTCAAAATCCTCTGCATATAGAATATCGCTCACAATCCCTTTATCTTTGGCATCATATAATTCTTTACCAATATGCCCTCTAGCTCCAAATACAATACAATCTTTAGAGTATTTATTATTCAAATATTCAAGCAAATACCCAAAATCACCATCACCTGAAAACAATATTATTTTATCATAATTTTTAGATTCTTTTATCAAATCAACCGATATTTCAACATCAAAATTACATTTTTTAATAAAACCTGCCTCATAATTCCTGTCTGGTATATATTTTACTCTTTTTGTTTGAATCTCAAATGCGTTCATTTTAGCTTTATTTAAAACCATGGATGACCATGGAGTTAATGTTTTTGATTTCTCTTTTGAACCAAAATCAGACCCATAATAAAATCTTCTTAAAAATTGCTTTCCTTTAGTAAAATGTTTTATCAACTTTCTTAATTCTTTAATTCCAATTTTCCACCTTAAACCTTCTTCCCATTTTTGAACATTGCCATAATCAATAATTACAATATTTCTATCTTGGGTTTTATTAATATCTATTAAAATCTCATTGATTTTCTCTTTTACTATTTGGTTTTTATGGTGGGGCATATATTTAATTTATTTTAAAATTATCCCACCGTTTTTCCCACCGTTTTCAATATATATTTTACTCCTTTTTCCACATTTTGTTAATCCTTTAATTAAATAATAAATAATAATAAAAAAAGCCCGTAATTGGGCTTAAAGGTTTAAGAGATCCTTCGCTTTGCTCAGGATGACAGGATGAACTCAGGATAACGATGAAATTGCTAAGAAAATAGATTTAAATATTTTATCAACTTCTTCTTTATAAAGATAACCCTCCTTGGCAATGGTACTTTTTACAGGCCTGATTTCCTTATCAATATAGGTCTGATCTCCTATTTTGTAAGTTGTGGTCTTGGTCTTAAATTTTGTTAAAGAATCACAGGGAGTACTTCCTAATGGAAAACTATTAACTATTCGCAATAAAGTACCTGACACAAGAAAACGTCCTGCTCTTACCATATCAAAAACTTTATCCCTATCTTTACTCTCTTTGATATAGGGGACAATGGAACTTTTATTCTCGCCTTCAATAAATACAACGTCAAATCCTTGATATTTCCCCTCACAAATTTTAACATCTTTAGGAAGTTTATCTTTTACTTCCCCCATTGCTTTCTCCATTTCCTTAATCTGTTCTTTAGTTATAAAATCCTTCATCATATCACTCTTAAGAAGTTCTCTTAGAGTAGTTTTATCATTTGCTCCCGGAATGTTCGTTCCTGGAACAGGAGCATCTAAAAAACCATGGGTTGGTACTAAATAACGGTTTTTTAGAGTTTGTTTAGCTGTTTTCTCATCAGCGCATTCAGTGATGATAATAAAACTATGATAATCAAACTTCTCCGCTACAGGAGCAAATAGTTTATCTTGGCTTATGCTTTTTATAGCTTCATTACTCTTCTTTTTCAATTTCTGCGCTTTTTGGATGAGATCCGCCTGCCCAAGCGCTTGAGCGCACTCTTCCAGCATTTTTGAAGCTTCTTGCTGAGCTCTTTCCCATATTTTTGGTCCGTGTGGATGTTCTGAACCAATTATAATAGTTTGACTGGTTTCACTTTCTGAAAAAGTCCTTGGATTGATAAAATTAGGGTCAGCAAAAGGTCTTGGGTCAATATGACCAATTTTTACTTTAAAATTTGTTTCATCTTCCTGGCGCAAAATCTCCTCCCATTGTTTGGTAGGAAGCCAGCTTTTAGACAATATTTTAGTTATTTTTAAACTCATTTTTATAATATTAATAGGATAAGAATAAATTATTAATTTTTAAACAATCCCATTGTGGATAACCCTTGTTTTACACAAAATCTTTTGATATAATACAGATGGTGCTTGGAGGGCCTTGGCCCTGTCACGGCTATATCCAAGCTGTACCCAAGCACTACTAAAGAATATCGCAAAAGCGGTATTTTTTAGTTGTTTAATCATTTTAAAGGTCTCCGCTGTGTAAAATTCTCTTACTTGTTATTTTATCAACACCCCAAAATGGAATTACGCTCCAAAAATGCTTTTCTCTCCCTAACACTTATTTAATAATAAATTTTAACCTTATAGAATCTATAACCGCAATAAATTCATAATATATTACGTAATTATATTATACCATGATTATGGTATATCCTTACCATAAATCAGGTTTCTATTTTGTTTATTTTTCTTTTAATAATCACGCAAGAATCGCGCAAGAATCGCGCAAATTTCTACATTATGTTAATCCCATTATTCAATGATAAATCATAATAAAAAAGCGGCACCGCAGTACCACTTTATTTATTCTCGAGTGAATCAATTAGTTGTTCGAGATTGTTTCTGTCTCCTATTTTATCACCTTTGGACGTGAGTAACATTTCAAGTCTAACCTTACTTCCTGTTTCAAGCGCTTGTTGCGCCAAGGTTGCAAAATAGGAAACATCATCAAGTATCTGCTCTCGTGTTTCCTGATCAACACCCTCAAGAGAAGAAGCGAGGCGATCTGGTAAATCAATAAAAAGTTGCGCTCTTTCTTTCATTTTTTCTATACACCCTGCCGCATCTTGATTTTCTAAAAAAATATCAGCCTCGTCATCAAGCGAATGAGACTGCTCTGCCACTTCTTTTAATATCTGAATAGTCAATTGTAGTCCCTCTTTGCCTTCTGGCTCACCCTCTGGTTTATTATGTGGTTGTTCTAGTGAATGCATATAAGTTGCTCCTTTAATTACTAATTACTACATTGCTTTCTTTTTATATTTTACTCCCTTTTCTACATTATGCCAATCCTTTAATTTAATGGCAAATAACAAAAAAGAGGTTAAAACTACTTAATTAAATGGATTTTCTTTTGCAAAATCAGGCATTAATATGGAATTACTTCCCATTTCTTGGACCCAACCATTTTTAAAACCTAATTCTTTAAAACAATCAAAAACTTCTTTGAACTCTTCTTTGGTTATATTTCTGTCTATTTCTGGAAAATCTTTAGCTTTATTAATTGGTTCATATTGACTCATTAAACTAATACAAAGGTTAATATCAATTTCTTTAAGATATTTTAATACTTTCAAGCTGTTTTCAATATTGTTTGGCAAAATCAAATGCCTTACTAAAACACCTCTTTGAGCTATTTCCTCTTTTGATAATTTCAAATTACCAACCTGTTTTAACATTTCTTTAATAGCTGCTTGAGCTTCTTCAACATAATTCTTTATTCCAGAATATTTAAATCCTAATTCATTGCTGCCATATTTAAAATCCGGAAGATAAATATCTACTAATCCATCAAGTTTTTTAAGCATTGAAACATCTTCGTAAGCATTAGAATTCCAAATAATAGGAATATGTAATCCTTGTCTTTTAGCTTCAATGATTGCTTCTTTTATTTGATCTGACCAAATTGTGGGACTAACTAAGTCAATATTTAAAGCTCCCATCTCCTGAAGCTTAAGCATTATTCCTACTAATTCTTCTAAATTATAATTTTTACCAATACCCTGCTGCGAAATTTGGTAATTTTGACAATAAACACATTGTAAATTGCAACCAGTAAAAAAAATGGTTCCTGCTCCTTTATTACCAACAAATGGTGGTTCTTCACCAAAATGCAAACCCCACCAAGCTATTCTTACTATTTTCTTTTTATTCATAAAATACATCCGTCGTTGAAAGTTTGTTAATTTTCGGTTTGGTGGCGAACAATAAAGTGATGTTTTGCTGCTTCAATGAGAATTAAGTTTATTATTCCTATTCCAAAAATAATTGACCAATCATGAACTCCTAATGGAGCGGTTTTTAAAAGGGTCTGAAGAAAAGGCACATAAACAGCAGCAACTAGCATTATTATTCCAATAACGACTGAGTATATTAAAAATTTATTGGAAAAAGGATTAATATGCCATATATTCTTACGTAAGCTTTTGCAGGAAAAAACATAAAAGAGCGAATCAATAGTAAGACAAGCAAAAATCATTGTTCTAATATAAGTAATATCGAGGCCTTGTTTCCACAACCAAAAGAATAATCCTAAAAGCATAGCATCGGTAATCAACCCAATGATTACAATTATAAATTTCATTTCTTTGGTTAATAAAGGAACTTCATGAGTTGCAGGTTTCTGCTGCATTATTTCTTTTTCTTTCGGTTCAAAAGCCAAAGCCATGCCAGGCAAACCATCTTCAATTA
>Ga0268281_1000884_pt1 | contig 19443 bp, 17 predicted proteins | sample saktaG_10_FD_190134 | JGI IMG/M metagenome (GOLD analysis project Ga0268281, IMG submission 190134) | Saline water microbial communities from Sakinaw Lake, British Columbia, Canada - sak_2011_5_24_50m | ecosystem: Environmental > Aquatic > Non-marine Saline and Alkaline > Saline ... | reverse complement strand
CTCTTTGACGAGCTTGCGCGTTTCGGAGCCGCTTTGCGGCGCATAGAGAAAGCCCACAACCACGCCTATCAGCGCCCCCACCATAAGGCCCGTGAAAAAACCTGCCCCGGAATCCTTGTTCATGTTACGCCTCCTTTTTCCTGAAAAGATCGACTATCAGGGTAATGCCCTGCGCTATACCCTGCACCGCGCTGCCAAGCTGCACAACAGGGCTGATCACTTCTTGCCTGGTGTAATCGACAACGTCGCCAACCTTATTAACAACGTTATCGGCAGACTCCAGCACTGTATCAGCAGACTCCATCAGGGGGACGAGCCTTCTGTACAGGAGGAAAACAATGATGCAAACAAATACGAGGGCGACCGTGGCTATGCCAGCCCAGACTACAATCGCCAGGTCGCGCCACCATGACAGATCCATATAATTGCCCTCCTTAGCTTATCATTAAATATCTTATTCATAGATCCAGGCTGAGATAATACAGGCCTGAACCGCTGCTCGTAACCTTGAAACCAGCCCTCTCGAATACTGTCAGCATGGGCTTATTCTCGTACAGCACCTCTGCTACAAAGGCCAGCAGACCGTTCTTCTTGCCGAGGTACACCAGGTAATTCAAAAGCTCGGTACCGATGCCCTGCCTCTGGTCCTTATCCCTCACCGCGAATGCCACCTCGGCGCTGTGCACATCCTGCCCGATCCCATACTGCCCGATCCCCACGACTTCTTCGTCTTCCTCACTTCCTTTCGTCGCAAGAATGACCAATTCCTGTGTGTAATCGATGATTACGAATTCCTGCAGCCTCTCGTGAGGCATGTCCTTCCGGCTGGAGATGAAGCGGCGGTACAGGCTCTGGTCGGACAGCGAGTAAAAAAAGTCCTTGATAAGAGTTTCGTCGCTGATCTTGACCGGCCTGAAAAGCAGCTGCAGCCCGGATTTAGTTGTCCTGGCTGTCTCCAGTGATTCCGGGTATTCCCCACGCTTTCCCGGTACAAAGGCCTGATCTTTGTATATCAGGTTGAGTTTCTTTGCCTCTTCGATCAGCCAGGGGCGGAATTTCGGGTGGGCAATGGCGATCAATTCCATCGCGCGCTCACGGATGTTCCTGCCGTGCAGGTAGGCTATCCCATACTCGGAAACAACGTAATGGATATCCCCCCTTATCATGGTCACCCCACACCCCTCGCTGAGGAATGGGACTATCCTGGAGACCGACTCATCCTGGGCCGTGGACTGTATGGTGAGTATGGTCCTGCCATTTCTCGAAAGGATCGCTCCCCGCATGAAGTCAGCCTGCCCGCCGATACCGCTGTAGAAAGTCTTACCGATCGATTCCGCCGTGGCCTGGCCGGTGAGGTCGATCTCGAGGGCGCTGTTGATGGCCACCATGTTATCGTGACGGGCAATGACCAGCGGGTCGTTAGTATAATCAATTGTGCGAAACTCGATGGAGGGATTGTCATCGATGAAGTCGTAGGTAGACTTTTTCCCCATGCAAAAGGTTGCCACGGTCTTCCCGTGATCGAGTTTCTTCATGGAATTATCGATAACCCCCAGCTTGATCAGCTCAACCAGTCCGTCCGACATCAACTCTGTGTGAACACCCAGGTGTTTTTTATTGGACAGGCTCTTCAGGATGGCATTAAGTCTGCTGCCGTAGCCGATTTGAATGGTATCGCCGTCCTGTACCAGATGTGACACGTAGTTGCCTATCCTTGCGGCGATCTCATCATCAACAGGCGGATCAAACTCAAGCACAGGCTCGTCGTATGGCAGTACATAGTCAACCCGGTCGATATGTAGAAATCCGTCACCCTGCACCCTGGGCATGTTGGAGTTCACCTGTGCTATAACAAGGTGCGCTTGCTCCACGGCTTCCGCAACGATATCGACGCTGATGCCGAGGCTGAGATAACCGTGGCGGTCCGGCAGCGAGGTCTGGATTAAAGCCACGTCTACAGGCACAACCCCCCGCCGGAACAGCTGCGGCACCTGGGAGAGAAAGATCGGCGTGTAATCCGCCAGACCCTGATTAACCGCTCCACGGGTATTATCACCGATAAAGAACGAATTGTGCCTGAAATTCGACTTGAATTTTTCCTGTGTGTAGGCCGCCACCCCGAGAGTCCATACCTGCAAAACCTCCGCATCGAAAAAGGCCTTGGGGTTGGATTCCACGTACTTGACCAGTGCATTGACCAGGTACTGCGGCTCGGCGCAGGCCGTGCCAATAAAGATGCGACTGCCAGGGTGTATCTTGCTGAAGGCCTGTTTTTCAGTGGCGAATTTATCAGGATATTTTTTCCTGAATTCATTCAGCGCAGGATTGCCGCCCTGGTCTCCCATTATAGCCTCCGCTTTGATTCGTCCCATCGATGCACGCTACACGCAAATTGTATCACACTTTCATAAGGTATAAATAAAGGAGGCGCTCTTAAATAAGAGCGCCTCCTTTGCTATCTCGGATTTAATATGACTCGTTATTTAATAATCAGGGTTGAGCCTATCTCTTTGTAGAGCTCCATGTTCTTGGGATCGGTGCCAGCCATGATCATGATAGCATTGCCGTCCTTTAATACACCGGTGATGGCGGCTTTTGCCATGCCGAAAGCTGCGGATAGCTGGATGACATTGGCCGTCGTGCCATCTGCAAGTGTAATAGTGGTCTCACTATCAATGCTGGGAGAGAACGCCGCGCCACTAAGCTTAATCAGGTCAGCCAGGAAAACATTGGCAGTGCCTTTAAAATCAGTTGCCGGCCGTACTGCAACATATAAAAGATCCTTACCTTCTCCCTTTGCATAGAAAACACCGCCTGTTAACTTGACCTCACCCGACGTCCATCCCTCGGGATATGCTATTGAAAACTTGTAGGTGGGATCCGTATATTTCACGGATTTGTATGATGTTTCTTTCTCCACTACTGTCGGGGCTGCCGGCGTTGCGGGCGGGGCTGCCGGGGTTTCGGGTGTCGCCGGCGGGGCTGCCGGGGTTGCGGGCGTCGCGGGCGGGGCTGCCGGAGTTGCGGGCGCCGCGGGCGGGGTTGCCGGTGCACATGCCATGGCCACTACTGCCAGCACGAGCACCAGGATGGATACGATGACTAATGACTTGTTCTTTAACACTTCCGGGTCTACCTCCTTAAACTATAATTTATTGGTTGATGCAACAGCCTCTGTATTAGCTGCAGGTGTAAAAATACACCAAACCACGTGGTAAGTCAAGTATTCACTCACACTAAAACTTAATACAGCCTGAGCAGCGCATCTATGCCTGCCGCGCAGTTATCCCAGGGACCCGCCCTTTTCACCTTGATCACGCCATATCTATTGATAAAGTATGATGCGGGCAAACCGGCGGGCTTGTACAGGTCTGCTACCTGTCCAGTGGAGTCCGATAAAACCTTGCACTTTACTCCATTGGCCGCAGCCCATCCCCTGATCACACCGTCGCTTTCCCCGCTCACGACAACCAGCACTTCCAACTGGTCCCGGGGCCACGTATCATACACCTGCCCGATACATCGCATTATCTGTGAACAGCCGGGGCAGGAAGTGCCGGTAAAAACCAGCAGTACCTTCCTGCCTTTGAAAGAACCGGGCGAAACTTGTCCGCCGTCCAATTCTGACAAGGTAAACGCCGGCGCCGTGCAACCTACGCTAGAGCAAGTAGGGGGAGGCATTGGTTGCCGGACGGTCGGCGCTCCTGCAGGGCTTCCTGCTGCGCTGCCGTAGCCATTTACCAATAGCATGAGGCCGGCGGCCTCGTCTACCGCCGTTGCAAAGGTGTTGCAGCCGGCTTCGATGTTGGTGTACCTGCCATTCACTACGCCTATTACCTCGCCGAAGCAATTGATCATGGGCCCGCCGCTGCTGCCCGGATAGACCTGGGCGCTGGCCTGGATGAAATGTACCGCCTCAATGGTTGGAAATGCGCACAATATACCCTCGGTTACAACCGGCGACGTTGAATCAGCATAGGCCGGGTAGCCTGCGATTGCTACGGCATCACCGGTCTGAAGGCCGTCCGACTCTAACGAGCTGCCAAGGTTGGCGCAGGCGAATTCCCCCTTCCCACCTGTTATGCTAATAATAGCAAGGTCCTTTTCCCGGTCAGTGTCGAGCACACTGCCGGCGTACTCAACCCCATTGCTTAAGGTAACGACAGCCATTTTCTCGGCGCCGACCACATGCCTGCTGGTCAGCACGTAACCCGATTTATGGACCACTACGCCTGATCCCATTTGATCCCCCGCCACTATTTTTACCACCGCCGGATAAAGCCTGCGCGCGTTATCCAGACAGGGCGAAGTATGGCAGGAAGCGGCCATGAAAGAACAAAAAAATAGGAGGCCGATAACAATGGCTGTAGCGGTACTGCCGCTCATTCTATACCGGCGCATAGACCAATTATATTAACATATGAGCATTCTTTTTTTTCAGACTAAATATGAATCCGCCTCCCCACTTCTCCCCTGCCTTATCACATATTCTTGAACCATTCATAATTAAAAAGGTACAATTTAAACTGGATTATCCGCCACCACGTGGTGCAATGCACCGGGGGGAAATCCGGGATCTTTTTAATATATGGGCTTCAAAATCGTTATCGCCGACAGCAATGCCAGATTCATGAGCATGCTGGGGCGCGCCCTGCTCGATTCAGATTACGCCCTCTACCCTGCTGAGTCCAGGGAATCAGCCCTGCAACAGATTACACAATATGATATCGACGCTTGCATCATAGATGTGGACCTCCCGGGCGGCATTGAGGAAGTGTTGCAGGCGTGCATGAACAAGTCAAAACCTATTGTTGCCATGGGCGTCTCCACCCTAAAGGAAACCGGAAAGCTCGTTGAGATCATGTATTACGGTATACCTTACGTGAAAAAATTTAACGCGGAAGGTGAGGCCAAGCTGGACCATATCATAGCCAGGATGAACGTTCTGCTGAGAACTTTGCTGATCTTCAGCAAGGACAGCGAATACCAGCGCGGCGTTATAGCCGGACTTGAGAGCAAGGGCTACAAGGTATTCACTACCGAAACCTCCGGGGACCTCATGCACACTTTCCTGCTGAGCGAACCAAAGGCGGTGCTGGTGTATTTCCCCAGCGACGAGGAGATCGAGGAGCTTAAGAAGATACGCAAACTGGATAACCGTCTGCCCATCGCGGTTGTCCTCAACAATCTACCTGCAGAAGCAATTGACCTTTTACAGGATAAATCCACAAAGATGCTGGCCCGTGACGAGGTGTCCGACTACCTGGATAACCTTTGATCCAACATGGCAGATCAAATGCCCAGGGGTATGCTCAGGTCAACAACCGTCCCGTGGCCGGGTCTGGACTGGATATTCAGCTGTCCTCCCAGCAGAGAAACCCTTTCATGCATACCCACCAATCCGAGCTTACCGCTATTGGACAGGTCCCCGACGGCCTCAGGCAGGTCGAATCCCTTCCCATTATCCTTGATGGCAACTGTAAGCTGCGAATCTGAAAATTGAAGATTTACCTCTGCCTTTGTCGCAGCAGCATGCTTGCCAATGTTGTTAAGAGCCTCCTGGATAATCCTGAACAAGATCAGTTCCATCTCGGGCAACAACCTTTGCTCCTTGCCGTTGATCCTCAAGAAGATGGCGATCCCGCTGTCCTCCGCCTTTTGTTTGATCAGCCACTGAACAGCGGGCAATAAACCCAGGTCATCGATAATAGAAGGTCGCAGGTCCTGGCTGAACCTTCGTATGCCCTGGAGAGTAACTCCGATCCTCTGTCGAATATCCTGCAAGGCTATTCTCTGCTGCTGGGAAAGGCCAACGTTGTCACGGATAAAATTATCCATCTGCCTGGAAATGGCGAAAAGGGCCTGCGCAGTATCGTCGTGTAATTCACGCGATATCCTCTTTCGCTCCTCCTCCTGGGCCTGCGTAATCTGGTTCAAATAGTAGCGCAGGTTCTTCTGCATGCGCCTCTCTTCCGATACATCCCTCGCTATATGCTGGAAGCCCACAGGCTTATCATCGACGGTCATCAAAATAGTGGTCAGGGTCAGCGTCCTTGTAACCCCATCCTTGGTAATCGTCTGTTGCTCGTATGGCTGGTTAAAAGGTTCACCGTTCAGCAATTTCTTGCCCACTTCCCGACCCAGCTTGAGCATCCCCTCATCCATGAACTCCTTGACATTCCTGCCAGTCAGTTTGTCAAGCGGATAACCAGAGATCATCAGTGTCGCCCGGTTGCCTGCCAGTATTTTACCGTCCAGATCCTGGAACCAGATAGCATCGTGTGCATTCTCAAACAGGTTCCTGTAGTCCCTGGCCGACTTGTAGAGCTGGTCTGCGATCTCCCTGGCCTCTGCGTACAGCTTGGCATTGGTAAGGGCTGAGGCTATCTGGCCTGCGATCGTACTCAACAGATCGATCTCATCCGGGAGGAAGGTCCGCGGGCGCCGCATCCCCACGCAAAGCGTACCTATTACCTCTCCCTTGGATTTCATCGGCACTATGAGCACGGGGTGTATTTTATTGCGTATCACTGCTGCGCGAGTCAGCCTGGGGTCGCTCGACGCATCAGGTACGAGCATGACTTCGCCCGTTTCTGCAACCTCCCCATTGAATCCTTCGCCTATCTTTACATGATCGAGTTCCGCCGCACTCTCCGGCGAGATACCTTCATAGGCTGTAAGTATCATGTCATTCTGCCTGGGTTCAATGGTATAGACCAGGATGACCTCGACTTCCATAACCTCCCCCACCATTTCAACAGCTGTCTCGATAACCTTGGCCGGCTCGAGGTATTGGCTGAGGGCGTTGGATATGGTGTTCAATGTTGCCAGCCTCCTGGCATTGGCGCGGGCTTCGCGGATCCTGGCCTGGAGTTGCTCCTGGGTATTTTCCAGGGCGGTCACCGCCTTCCTGTACCGCCTGTCGTCGTTCTCCTTGATCCGTATCCAAAAAACAAACACAAGGCCCGCTATGGTAACAAGAATTACTTCGAGTATAGCGTCGCTCTGATTGGTGGAATACAAGAGCGCCTGTGGCAACATCACAGCCAGGGAAGCGCCTATGACAACCAGCGTGGGCAATATGCCGAAAACAAAGCCTGTATAGAGGGTGATGAGAAGGAACAGGTTGCGCTCGATAGTGTGGCGGCTCAAGTTCAAGAGGTAGAAATCAGACTGGAAACCGCCCGGCCAGATTACGTCACGGTAAAGAAATAAGGTTATGATGCCAAACAGGGCAATGATGATCCAGAAATGGTAGCTTAACCATATTTTGTGCGGAAATTTCATGTTATATGGGCTTACGCCGGGCTGTTGAACATCCACGGCTTCCAAGATTTAAGGCAACTCCTCCAGTGTCAGCCAGCCTTTTTTTAACCCGTATACTATGGCCTCAGACCGTGAACCCACTCCCAGCTTATTAAATATGCTGCGCAGGTGTGTTTGAACTGTCCTCACGCTCAAGGTCAGGCTGTCGGCTATCTCCATGTTGCTCATACCTTTGGCCGCCAACCTCAACACTTCCATCTCCCTGTCGCTTAATACCTCGCCCGTCGTCTGCACAGGCGGCTCTTCAATCGGAGACCTCAGCCGGTTCAACACCTTCTTCATTATCTTGGGATGCAGCACCGGTTCGCCTGCCATTACCTGGCGTATGGCATCTATCAATTCCTCGCCGCTGGACTCCTTTAGCAGGTAACCGGCCGCTCCTGCTTCCAGCAGGGCAAAAACATATTCATCATCATCATAACCGGTTAAAACCAGTATTGCCGTATTAGGATATAATGCTTTTACCTGCTTGGTAGCCTCTATCCCGTTTAACCGCGGCATTGATACGTCCATGATGATTATGGCCGGCTTCAGCTTTTTAGCCAATTCCACCGCCTCGATCCCATCGCTGGCCTCACCCACCACTTCAAAATCCGCCTGCGATTCCAGCAAGCGTCTGGTTCCTTCCCTGACAACTTTATGGTCTTCAGCTAGAAGAATCCTCACTTTCTCCATTTTCCATAACCCCTTTAGAATGTGATTATATACACAATAAATACACTATTCAAGCCGCTGCGGTTGCTGCTTCAGCATAAATGCTTACGTATTTCAAAACACAGTCTGCCCATCAATTTTTCGGTTTTTCAATCTTAACTTCATCGTAAATAAATTACCACAGAAAATATGCCGGCGATTAAGCTTTACGACGGATGGAATGAGTCCCCGGTTATATTAGATTGTTATACAGTCGGAGTTCCTATTTTTCCTACCTGTCGCATATCCTGAAGGAGCCGGCATAACTTTCACGATGTCAGAGAACATAAACCTGGCGCCCGCAGCAGATGCCCTGGAGCAGACCAATTATTGGTCGGGCAAGTCTCCCTGCTGGGAGATGTGCCACTGCCCGGCCATGATCAGAGAAGAGTGCCCGGCCACTAAATATCAGTTCATACCCTGCTGGCAGATTGAGGGCACGTACTGCAAACTGGACGATTATGGAGGGAGCGGCTATGATACCAGCATATGCCAGGTTTGCCGTGTCTATAAAAAATACGGCAACGGCAAACCCATTGAGCTAAAGCTACTGGGCAGGGGACTCGACAGCTCGTTGAAGTCTCTTGAAAGAATGGCCAGACGTTGATGTTGGATATGAAAAGTAATAAAATCTCCGGCTGTTTGGGCAATCTGACTGAACAGTCTCACCGGTGGAATAGGGTCGTATGACTTTATTCCACTTTTTTACGGATATATCCTGATTTAGGAGGATTTTTATGGCAAAGCAAAAGGAAGCCCCAGCCACTATCACGGACACAGGGAGAGGCTTCGCCGGCAAGGCCTTCCAGAGGATCCAGGGGATCATCGATGACACCGGCGGCCAGGCGGGTGCGCCGATCCGCGTCCTTCAGCAGGCGCAGGGTATTATAGGCTACCTGCCGCCAACCGTGCTGAAGACAATATCGAGGGACCTCAAGATCCCCCTGAGCGAACTGCACGGTGTTGTCACATTCTACAGCTTCTTCACTATGCAGCCCAAGGGAAGACACGTTATACAGGTCTGCCTGGGAACTGCATGCTATGTGAAAGGAGGCCAGGACATACTGGACCTGTTGAAAAAAGACTATGGCCTGGAGCCGGAGGGCATCACGCCGGACGGCAAATTCTCACTCGAGACTGTCCGTTGCCTTGGATGCTGCGGCCTGGCTCCGGTTATCGCCATCGGAGATGATATACACAGGAAAGTCAAGCCCGGCCATGTAAAAGATATCCTGAATATGTACCATTAGGAGGTAAAGAAAAGTGCCCAAGATAACCTCTATTGAATCATTAAGCAAGTTAAAGAAATCAGTGGAACCGAGGCTTAAGATCCGCGATGACGCGGATTTCAGCCACTACAAATCCTCTCCACAGATCTGCATACAGCAATGCCGCGGCATGGGCTGTACTGCCGCCGGCGGCGACAAGGTAACGGAGTTGTTTGAAGAGCTTATCAAGAAAAAAGGCCTTGAGAGCAAATTAAGCATCGTCAGGACAGGCTGCCTGGGTCCCTGCGAGATGGGCCCCACCGTGATCGTCAATCCAGGAGACATCCTTTATGTCAGGGTCAAGCCCGAGGACGTCAAGGAGATCTTCGAGAAACACATTTTAAAGGGTGAGATAGTGGAAAGGCTGGTCTACCACGATCCGACCACCAACCAGGCCATACCGGAGAGGCTGAACATCAAGTTCCTGGCAGACCAGGAGTTCCGCATCCTGCATAATAACGGCATCATCAATCCCTGGGATATCGAGGAGTACATTGCCCGAGGCGGCTATGAAGCGCTGGGCAAAGCCCTTTACAAGATGAAGCCCGACGATGTTCTTGAAGAGGTCAAGAAATCAGGCCTCAGGGGCAGGGGCGGGGCAGGCTTCCCCACTGCCACCAAATGGGGCTTCCTGAAGAGCTCCCCCGGAACCGAGAAGTACCTCGTCTGCAACGGCGACGAGGGAGACCCGGGAGCATATATGAATCGCGCTGTTCTGGAGGGCAACCCCCACTCGATCATAGAAGGCATGGCCCTCGGCGCCTACGCGGTCGGCAATGTCAAACAGGGCTTCGCCTATATACGCGCGGAGTACCCCCTTGCCATTGAGACATTGAGCGCCGCCATAGCCCAGGCCCGGGAATACGGGCTGCTGGGTAAGAAAATCATGGGCACCGATTTTGAGTTTAACCTGGATATCTTCCCGGGCGCCGGCGCCTTCGTCTGCGGCGAGGAAACCGCCCTGCTCATCTCCATCGAGGGCAAGCGCGGTATGCCCCGGCAGAGACCACCCTTCCCCTCCGATAAAGGCCTTTTCGGCAAACCTTCCGCTATCAACAACGTCGAGACCTGGTCCATCATACCGCGAATCATACGCGAAGGCGCCGACTGGTTCTCGTCGGTTGGAAGCGAGAAGAGCAAGGGCACCAAGTCTTTCAGCCTTGTGGGAAAGGTTAACAACGTCGGCCTGGTGGAAGTCCCTCTCGGCACCAGCCTGGGTAAAATAGTTTTCGACATAGGCGGCGGCATTCCGGGCAGCAAGAAATATAAGGCCACCCAAATGGGCGGCCCGTCCGGCGGCGTCATTCCCATCGAACATGTGAATGTGCCGGTGGATTATGAATCCGTTACGGCTTTAGGCGCCATCATGGGGTCCGGCGGCCTGGTTGTCATGGATGAGGATAGCTGCATGGTGGACGTGGCCAAGTTCTTCCTGCAGTTTACACGGGATGAATCCTGCGGCAAGTGTGTACCCTGCCGCGCCGGCATTCCCAAGCTGCTGGCCCTGCTGAATAAGATCACCAGCGGCAAGGGGACACTGGAGGATATCGATACTATCCTTGAACTATCCGAGATGATCCAAAAGGCATCGATCTGCGGCCTGGGTCAGACTGCTCCCAATCCCGCAGTCTCCACCATCAGGCACTTCAGGGAAGAATATGAAGCTCACATCATAGACAAGAAATGCCCTGCAGCGCTCTGCCAGGCGCTTTTCCGCGCACCCTGCCAGCACACCTGTCCCGTCGGGCTTGATGTACCCGGATACGTATCGCTGATCAAAAGCGACAAGCCGGCTGAAGCGTACAAGCTGATCATGCAGCGTCTGCCCCTGCCGATGACGGTGGGCCGTGTTTGCCCCCATCCCTGCGAGAAGAAATGCCGCAGGGGTCAGGTCGATGAGCCGATCTCCATCAGGCACCTCAAGAGATACGCCTCAGATTACGCTTACGAGCACGGCCTGTCTTACACCCCTGCGATAAAGGCATCCAAAGCTGAAAAGGTAGCTGTGATCGGCGCAGGCCCCGCCGGCCTGGCAGCCGCCTGGGACCTGGCAGTGGAAGGTTACAAGGTCACTATTTTCGAGGCATTGCCGGTGGCCGGCGGCATGCTGGCAGTCGGTATACCTGAGTACAGGCTGCCCAAAGAGATACTCAATAAAGAGATAGACAATATTAAAAACCTGGGTATCGAAATAAAGCTCAACAACCCGGTTAAAGATATCGACGCTCTTTTCAAGGAGGGCTTCAAAGCCGTATTCGTTGGCATCGGCGCCCACAAGGGCGATAAGATGGGCATTCCGGGCGAGGAGCTTGAGGGTGTTTACGATGCCATCGATTTCCTGCGCAACATCAATCTGGGCAAGTTCATCAACGTGGGAAAGAAGGTCGCTGTGGTCGGCGGCGGCAATTCTGCCATAGATGCCGCCAGGGTGGCGCTACGCAAGGGCGCCGGGGAAGTCCACATCATCTACCGCAGAGAGAAGGCTGATATGCCCGCCGAGGAGGAAGAGATCCTGGCCGCTGAGGAAGAGGGGATCAAGCTGCATGTTCTAACAGCCCCGGTTAAGGTCACGGGCAAGGGCGGTAAGGTATCCGGTATCGAATGCAGCAAGATGGCGCTGGGAGATTTTGATAAGAGCGGCAGGCGCTCACCCAAACCCATCGCCGGATCCGAGTACTCAATTGAAGTCGACATGCTGATCGAAGCCATCGGCCAGAGGCCTGACATAGAATCGATCAACCTGGGCAAGGTAAAGACAGGACGAGGCGGTGTGCTGGAGGCAGATAAGAGGACACTTGCTACCGACCAGAAAGGCGTTTTTGCAGGCGGCGATGCTTTCACCGGGCCATGGACCGTTATCGAGGCCATAGCTTCAGGCCAGAGAGCGGCCTCATCGATCAAAAGGTTCCTCTGCGGCAAAGAGCTGGGCCCAAGGGTTGACCGGCAGGATGCCGAGACCTTCGAATACTCCAGTGTACCCCCCACCGATGCCGATACTGCCGAGCATGCGCGGGTTAAGATCGCCGAGATCCGCCCTGAAGACAGGAAGACAACAATGAAAGAGGTGGCAATTAACTATACGGCGAAAGAGGCTCGTGAAGAATGCAGCAGATGCCTTAGATGCGATATTGGATAGGAGATAGGCAAATGAGTGAAATAACATTGACCATTAACGGAAAACAAGTTAAGGGAAAGCAGGGCGACACGGTCCTGGATGTCTGCCAGGCAAACAACATCGAAGTGCCCACACTGTGCCATTTCAAGGGACTTACCGACGTTGGCGCCTGCAGGCTCTGCCTCGTCGAGATCGAAAAAGAAAGGAACCTGGTTCCATCCTGCACCTACCCTGCGCGCGACGGCCAGGTCGTGTCGACCAGCACACCGAGGCTTGAAAAATACCGGAGACTGGTGCTGGAACTGCTGTTTACGGAGCGCAACCACCTGTGCGCATATTGTGTGGCCACAGGAGATTGTGAATTGCAGAGTCTGGCCTACAAATACCAGATGGACAATGCGCGCTACCAATACTCCTGGCCCAGCCAGACTACCGACTCATCCCATCCTGATATCGTTATGGACCATAACCGCTGTATACTCTGCGGCAGGTGCATCCGCATCTGCGACGAGACCGCCGGCGCACACGCGCTTGATTTCGGCAAACGCGGCTGGAAGACCAATGTCTGCGCTGACATCAACCAGCCGCTGGGCGAATCATCGTGTATCTCCTGCGGGGGCTGCTTCCAGGCATGCCCGACCGGCGCCATCTTCTCCAAGATCAGCGCTTACAGGGGCCGACCCTCTGAGTGCACTTCAGTCGAATCCACATGCGCCATCTGCGGTGTCGGCTGCAATATCAACGGCCTGGTTAAAAACAACCGGGTGGTCAGGATCGACAGCCCTGATATGACCAAGCCCCGCGGCCTGCTATGCGAGATCGGCAGATTTGAGCCACTCTACGATGCGGCTGACAGGGTCATCACTCCGATGAAACGCAACAACAAAGGACAGCTTATAAGCTGCACTTACGAAGATGCATTCGAAGCCATCTCCAAAAAGCTCGACGCCACCGATGGAATCGCCGGGCTGGCTTCGGGCAAGGCCAACTCGGAAGCATTGAAAGCCTTCGCCGAGCTGATGGATAAGCTCGGTAGCAAAATGATTGACACGCTCGATGGCGATGATTGCCGGACCATTTCGCAGGGCATAGCTAAATTCGACAGCAAGGCCGGACTGGATATGGAAGCGAAGCTTGAGGATATTCTCGCTGCCGACAGCATCTTAGTAGTAGGAGCCCATCCCTCCAAGACCCACCCGGTAATCGGCTCTTATATTATGCGTGCGGCATCTAAGAACAAGGCTCAACTGGTCGTGATCGACCCTTTGCGCAATCCTTTCACTTTCCGGGCTTCGGTCTGGCTCAAACCGCCCGAGGGTAAAAAGGAGCTTGTCATTAAAGCGCTGGGTAAGGCCATCCTGGACCATCTCACTGCCAGGGCAACAGGCGAGAAGAACAAATATGCAGCCTCCTTCAAGGAAACCGATATCAAGAAGGCCGGCAGGGATCTGGACATCGACCTGCACGATTTAGTAAAAGCCGGAGAGATTTTGGCCGGGTCTAAAAACGGCATTATCATTTACGGTAGCGGCATCCTCCAGTATAAAGATCCCGAACTGGTCGCGACAATATTGAACCTGGCAGCTCTCATAGGTGAAAAACCAAGAGTCATCTCCCTCAAACGCTATGGCAATAGCCGGGGCGCATGGGATATGGGCCTGGCCAATACAAAGGGTTCTGTAGCTTCAGACCTGGCCAAGGGCAAGGCCAGGGGCCTTTATCTTCTACTGGCCGATGACCTGACAGATTCACAGGCCTTGACCGATAGAATGAAAAGAGTCGAGTTCGCAGTAGTTCAGGCCAGCTACCGCTCACCCGTTACGGAGAAAGCGGATGTTGTTCTTCCATCCCTGCTCTGGACTGAAGGCAAAGGCAGCTACACCTCTATTGACGGCATCACCAAGAAGACAACGCCGATGGTCAAAGCGCGTGCAGAGATCAAGACCGATGCCGATACACTCAAGGAAGTTGCCCGGCACCTGAAAAAATAAACGCCCGTTAAGGAGTGAACAGATGGCAAAAGTAAAAGTAGCGACAATCTGGCTGGAATCATGTGCGGGTTGTCACATGTCATTCCTCGATGTAGATGAATTTATAATCGATCTATCGAAGCTGATCGAATTCCGCAGGAGCCCCATAACTGATATAAAGGATTTTACACCGGTCGACGTCGGCATAGTCGAGGGTTCCGTGGGCAATGAAGAAGAAAAAGAGGTTATTGAAGAGCTGCGCCGCAACTGCAAGATATTGATGGCCCTGGGCGATTGCGCTTGTTTTGGCGGAGTCTGCGCCATGCGCAATACCTTTGATAAAGAGGCTGTTCTCAAGCGCGCCTATATAGATACTCCCAGCACCTACAAGGGCAAGATACCGGTTCCGCCCGGGGTACCCGCGTTGCTGGAGAAGGTATACCCGGCCAATCAGATAGTTAAAGTGGATTGCTACGTGCCCGGCTGCCCGCCTGAGCCGGAGGCCATCAAATACGGCCTGACTGAGCTGCTGGCAGGCAGGATCCCGGTGGTTCCCAGCAATATAATGCGCTTTGATTAAAGAGGTGAAATATGGCAAGTAGAACAATTGAAATCAACCCCGTTACCAGGGTCGAGGGGCATGGCAAAGTAACCATACAGATGGATGATGCCGGCAATGCCGTATCGGCCAGGTTTCATAACACGCAGTTCCGCGGTTTTGAGAAATTCTGCGAAGGGCAGGTCTTCCAGGAGATGCCGAACCTGACAACCAGGATATGCGGCATCTGCCCGGTAAGTCACCAGCTTGCTTCGGCCAAAGCCTGCGATGCCATCATAGGCGTGGAATTGACACGGCCTGCCAGGTTGCTGAGGGAATTGCTGCACATGGGACAATTTATCCAATCACATGCCCTTCACTTCTTCCATCTGGCCAGCCCTGATTTTCTGCTCGGCTTCGACTCCGATCCTGCCACCAGGAATGTCATAGGTCTGATAGGGGCTGACCCCGCGCTGGCAACCGAGGCTGTCAAGCTGCGCAGTTTAGGACAGACCATCATCAAGAAACTTGGCGGCAAGAAAGTGCACATGAATGCGGCCTTACCCGGAGGCATGACCACCGCCTTATCCATCGAGGACAGGGACTATTTCCTCAAGCAGCTTGACTGGGCGCTCGCCGATACGCAACTCGCAATAAAAATATTCAAAGAATACGTTGCCGCCAACACAAGCATGGTCGACAGCTTTGCCACATTCCCGTCAGCTTACCTCAGCCTGGTGGACAAGGATGACAACCTCGCTTTATACGACGGCAACCTGAGGCTGGTTGATGCGAAGGGAGTCGTGCTGGAGGACCAGTTCGACCCGTCCAAATACCTCGATATCATCGCCGAGTATGTGGAAGACTGGACATACATGAAATTCCCGTTCTATAAGAGCCTGGGCTACCCTGGCGGCATTTACCGCGCCGGACCGCTCGGCCGCCTCAACGCATGCAAGGGCATTACCACCCCGCTGGCCAACGCTGAATTCAAGCTCTACAAGAAGCTCAGCCACAACGGCCTGGTTGAAGGCTCCCTGTATTTCCATTACGCCCGGCTGATCGAGATAATATACGCCATCGAAAAGACCCGGGAGATTCTGGAGGACAAAGACAGCACATCCACAGACCTGCAGGTTACCTCCCATAAATATAATGAGCATGGCGTTGGCGTGGTCGAAGCCCCCAGGGGAACACTCTTCCATGATTACTGGGTGGATGAGACCGGCAAGATCACCGGTGTCAATCTGATCGTGGCTACCGGCAATAACAACGCTGCCATGAACCGCTCGGTTTACGAAGTTGCCAAAGACTATATAAAGAATGGGAAGGTTACCGAGGGCATATTGAACAGGGTCGAAGCCGCCATTCGCTGTTACGATCCCTGCCTCTCTTGTTCCACCCACGCCCTCGGCCAGATGCCCCTGCACATCCAGTTAAGGGCGCCGGACGGCCAGATAGTAAAGAATGTGTACAGCTAAAGATTAGCTGACGTTTAACAGGCGGGTTATATGTTTGTAACCCGCCTGTTATTTTGATATCTTTGCTATATGGCATGCACCTTGTTAATAAATGAGAACGAGGTCAGGGTTGCCCGCGGGTCAAACCTCCTATGGGCAGCTCTGGATAACGGTTTCTACATCCCCAACCTTTGCTCAACCCCCGGGCAGCGAAAGTCACCTGCCTCATGCCGCCTCTGTTTTGTGGAAATCGCGGGCAGGCCCGGAGGTCCCGTCACATCCTGCACGGAAAAGGTCAGTGATGGTATGTCGGTTACCCTTAACAGCCCGCAGATAAGGCGGATGCGCCAGACATCTTTCAACCTGCTTTTGAGCAATCATGCGCTGGATTGTGCCCGATGTGTAAAAAATAAGAACTGCGAGCTGCAAAAGATAGCCGCCCATGAACATTTTAAACTCAGGGACCGGCGTTTCAATCATATCGGCAGTGAATTTCCCATTGACTCCAGCCACCCGCTGATTGTATTTGACCGCAACAAATGTGTTCTTTGCGGGAGGTGCATCCTAGCCTGCAGCGAAAGAGGGACATCGGTGCTGGACTTCGCTTACCGTGGGCTGAATACAGTCGTTTCCACCTTTGCGCAAATGCCCCTGGCCGAGACTGACTGCAATTCCTGCCTGGCCTGCGCCGAGGTATGCCCGGTGGGATCTATCTACCTCAAATCACTCCTGCCAGGCATCCCTGTTGATTAAAGGGACGAAGCGGCACCCTCCCAGTTTCTCCGTTATGTTTCCCGCCTTTCCCTTTGTGACGCGCAGCAATTCCTGCTCCAGCCTTGTACCTACGGGTATCACCAGCCTACCCCCTTCAGCCATCTGGTCTATCAGCGCCTGATGCACAGTAGGAGCTGCGGCAGCTACCAAGACGGCATCATAGGGCGCATGCTCTTCACATCCCAGTTTATCGCCGGCAAGCTCAACCCTGACATTCTTATAACCCAGCTCATTAAGCAATTTCCCAGCCGCCTCTGCAAGCTCGGGTATCCTCTCCACGCTATAGACAAACCCTGCAAGCTCGGCCAGTATTGCAGCCTGGTAACCGCTGCCCGTGCCGATCTCCAGCACCTTTTCCGTTCCCTTCAATTCCAGCGCTTCCGTCATGAGGGCAACCATGTAGGGTTGTGAGATAGTTTGGCCGTAACCGATTACCAGAGGCCTGTCATCATAGGCCGATGACTGCAGTTCAACGGGGACGAAGCGCTCACGCGCCACCCTGGACATGGCTAAAAGCGTGCGCTTATCTTTGATACCTTGTGATATCGATTCAATCAGGATCTGCCGGGCCCTGCTGAAGTCCACAACAACTAAACCCTATGATTTCAGGGCAGGCACAAACGTAAGTACTATCAGCACCAGGATCAAAGCCCCGGCAATTACGGCGATGCGCACCAGATCTGATTTCACGTAATTGTAATTCTGCGGCTGTACAGCTGTAGCTGCCGCATTTACCTTCGCTTTAGGCAAAACGGGCTGCGCCTTTTGCTGGGCCGGTCCGGCAGCCGGCTGACGGGATGTCCCGGTAACCCTGTTCCTGACTCTGGCTTTTCGTGATTTTTTAGCCATTTATTCTCTCCTGGATGATCACTGCAATCAAATAAGAAAATTATACCTGTTTATAAGCTCGTGTGGTGGAGATATGCGCGTGTCCCAGCACTTCCTGTACAGAGTGTATGTCGGCGCCATTGTTCAACCTGTGTACAGCGTAGCTATGCCTGATAGTCCTGGGAGTGACCTTGGCTGAAAGCCCGGCGGCGCTGGCATATCCCTGGACTATCTGCCAGAATCCCTGCCTGGTCAGCCTTTCACCCCTCTGATTAAGAAAGAGGGCTTTTTCCTTATCACTGACCAGCAATTTAATACGCACCGATTCAATATACTCCTGCATCATGCGCCCTACACGGTTATCCAGGGGGATTTTCCTCAGCTTTCCGCTATTTCCTTTTAAATTGATGCAGCAGTGGCCTTTATCGATATCGTCGACATTGAGAGACATCAGTTCGCTGGCTAATAGCCCGCTGGCATAAAGCAGTTCCAGCATGGCCTGGTCCCTCCTGACATCAATGGTTGGAACCCGCGCAGTCTCAGCCAGCAGACGCTGCATATCAGCTACCGTCAATGCCTTGGGCAGAGGTTTGTTCACCCTTGGGGCGGTCAGCCTGGGGGCCAGGTCCTTATCGGCCTTGCCACGTTCGGCCATGAATTTTAGAAAGGTCCTGGCTGCGGCTATTTTCCTGGCGATGGTGGACACCGTATAGCTTTTCTCCCTGAGACTTAACATGTAAGATGTCAGGTGCTCTTCGCTCAACTCCGTGGACTTATAGCCGGGTTCCTCTTTTCCCTGTGCTGCAGCTATATAATCCGATAGCTGGCTCAGATCATTGTGATAAGCGTCCAGTGTATTCTTGGAGCACTTCTTCACTTTAGCTATGTAATTTAAAAATAACCTTATGTCTTCTTCCATATCGGCGACCACTATTTTAACATAAATCAGAGTCCCTCGAATAGAATATCAGCCCTATCCTTCCATACCTTTTGTCCGCACACCATTTCGATGTTAAAATTCACCCGGTGATGGTTAAACCGCACATAGCCGCCTATTTGAAACTTCTGCCCCCAAAACCCGGCGTCTACAGCTTCATAGATGTCGACGGTGCAGTTATCTATATCGGTAAAGCGTCAAATTTGTACAACCGGGTAAAAAGCTATTTCAAATATACACCCAATCAATCCGAAAAAACAGCGCGGCTGGTTGAACGGGTCGATAAAATAGAATTTGTCATCACAGAATCAGAGATTGCAGCCCTTATACTTGAATGCCAGCAGATAAAAAAGCACAGGCCTCCTTATAACATCATGCTAAAGGACGATAAAAGTTTTCCATATATTAAGGTCGATGTCAAAAATGAGTGGCCGACCATCAGTATAACCAGGCGGCGCTATAACGACGGCGCTAAATATATCGGCCGGATTCCCAGCGCCTGGTCGGCGCGCCATACTTATGATTTTATCAAAA
>Ga0268281_1000878_pt1 | contig 19558 bp, 16 predicted proteins | sample saktaG_10_FD_190134 | JGI IMG/M metagenome (GOLD analysis project Ga0268281, IMG submission 190134) | Saline water microbial communities from Sakinaw Lake, British Columbia, Canada - sak_2011_5_24_50m | ecosystem: Environmental > Aquatic > Non-marine Saline and Alkaline > Saline ... | reverse complement strand
AAATACCCGCAGCGACCGGAATTAATGCTGTATTATAGGCAAATGCCCAGAAAAGATTCTGCCTGATCCGGCGAAGCACTTTGCGACTGAGTTCGATCGCTGTCACCACGCCTCCAAGATCGTCGTACATCAGCACTACATCACCACTCTCAATCGCCACATCGGTCCCCTTACCCATGGCAATCCCGATATCGGCCTGGGACAAGGCGGGCGCGTCATTTATTCCGTCTCCCACGAAGGTCACTACTTTTCCATTTAACTGGAGTGTTTTAATCTCATTCGCCTTTTCATTGGGCAAGATATTGGCCTGCACAAAATCCAAACCTAATTTTCGGGCGATGACATTTCCGGCACTCCAGTTATCACCCGTAATAAGCCCGACTTCAAAACCGCGGTCTTTCAAGGCATTAATCGTTCGTTGTGCTGACTCCTTCAATCGATCAGCAATAGCTATAATCCCGGCAATTTTATTTTGAACTGAAACAAGGACTACCGTATTTCCCTCAGTTTCATAATTGTTAATATCAGCCATTACTGACTCTGTGATTTCAATTTTTTGCACGGTGATTAATTTTCTGTTTCCCACAACAATCGATTTCCCGTCAATAGATCCGCTAATTCCCTTGCCACCGAAATTCTGAAAGGATGTCACATCCATCAATTCAACCGATTGTTCGCCAGCATAATTCACTATCGCCTTACCAAGAGGGTGCTGTGATTTAGCCTCCAGACTGGCAGCGTACTGAAGGGCCTTTTGTCCATCTTCGTTATAAGTTGTTAATTTAATAACCTGTGGTTTCCCTTCGGTCAATGTTCCGGTTTTATCAAAAACAACTGTGTCGAGTTTTCCGGCAGTTTCCAGAACTTCACCGTTTTTAATAAGCACGCCAAGCTCCGCACCACGACCAATACCAACCGTTACTGCCGTCGGCGTCGCCAGACCCAGCGCACAAGGACATGCGATAACCAACACAGATATTAGTGTTGTTAAAGAAAACAATAGGCTGTTACCAACAATCAGGTACCAGATAATAAACGAAATTACGGCGATTCCCAGAACCACCGGAATAAAGTAGCCGACAGCAGTGTCGGCAATTCGTTGGACTGGCGGTTTGGAACCCTGGGCCTCTTCCACCGTGCGGATGATCTGGGCCAGCATTGTATCCCGGCCAACCTTTTCAGCAATGAAGGAAAACGAGCCATCCTGGTTTACCGTCCCTGCGGCTACTTTTCCGTCTTTTTCCTTGAATACCGGGACCGGTTCACCAGTAAGCATAGACTCGTCCACAAAACTTTCACCAGCCCGTACAACACCATCAACTGGAATTTTTCCGCCCGGCTTTACGACAATTATATCTCCGACGATCACTTCACTAAGCGGAATTTCCATCTCAATTTTATTACGAATCACCGTTGCAACGGGTGGTTGCAACTCCATCAATTTTTTAATGGAATCCGATGTCCGGCTTTTTGCTCTGGCTTCCAGAAACCGTCCCAGAGTCAAAAATGTCGCCAGCAACAGGGCAGTTTCATAGAACATAAAATCCCGGGAAAGTACAATGCCAAAGGTCGCCATTACACTGGAAAGATAGGCCACGCCCATGCCCATTGAGTACATGACGTCCATATTGAGAGATCTATTTCGCAATGCCTGGAGGGCCGCCCGAAAAATCGGGTAACTGATAAAGAAAAACACCGGTGATGTGACGACAAATAAAATATAAGGCCAGAAATGCGGCAGCCGGATTGGCAGCCACATCAGCAACATCAAGGGAACACCAACCGCAAATCCGAGTGAAAAACCCAGACGACGGGTTTTTAGTTCATCTTCAAGACTTTTTTTTTCGCTAATTCGGTGTCATCCTGGTCGCTTCCCAGGTATTGATAGCCGGCAAATTCTATAACTGATTGAAAATTGGTAAAAGTCACTTTATCCGAGTCAAAAACCACCTGCGCTTTTTCAGTCGCCAGGTTGACCGTCGCTTCGATGACGCCATTCAGTGTATTCAAAGAACGCTCTACGGTCTTGACACACATTGCACAATGCATTCCGCCGATACTGAGATTCGCTTTACTTTCATTTGAATTTGACATAATTCTCCAGGGTTATCTGAATTTAACTCTATTAGATGCAATAACAATGGCATTGTTACGAAGTATCAAGAGTCAGGATGCAAAAGCCAAGACTCATTACTCCACTCTTGACTCTTCCATCTTGGATAAATACGGAATATTATCTATTTTACAGTTGAAATAGAGGGATAATAACCATGATTGACTTTAATAAAATCACAACCTATCCGATCAGCGAGCGTAAAAACAAATTCTCCATCAATGATATGATTCCTCTGGATTCCGGTATCGATTTGCGGAATGATGACATTCGGCAGATCGCCCAGCTGATAGTCGAAGCGAAGGAAAAAGATGCCAAAGTCATGCTGATGATGGGCGGCGCTGTGGTAAAAGTCGGTTGCTCGGCCCTTGTAATTGACCTGATCCGCCGAGGATTTATCGATCATATTGCCCTGAATGGCGGTGCATCGATTCACGATTTTGAAATTGCAATGATTGGGGAAACCTCAGAAGATGTCCAGAACGGCCTGAAAGACGGGACCTTCGGCATGGCCACGGAAACCCTGACATATATGAACGAGGCCTTGAATACCGGCTATGAAAAAAATGAGGGCTATGGCCTATCCATCGGCAGAAAAGTCGCGGAGCTGGATTTTCCGCATAAAAGCCTGAACATCCTCTATAATGCCATGATCCAGAACATCCCCGGCACAGTTCATATTGCCATTGGCGGCGATATTATTCACCAACATCCCAGCTGCGACGGCGCCGCACTGGGTAAAACATCCTTTATCGATTTTCAGCACATGATCAAAACCGTATCCAAACTGACTGACGGCGTACTGCTAAATGTTGGTTCCGCGGTCAATCTGCCGGAAGTTTTTCTGAAAGCCATTACCATGGTACGGAATATGAAGTTTGACGTTAAAAACTTTACCACGGCGAATTTTGACTTTCTGAATATGTACCGCTCCCGTACCCGGATCGTGGAATGGCCGAAGGTGCTCGGCGGCCAGGGTTTTGATATCCGGGGAAATCACACCGAAACAATACCGACCTTGCATAAGTATATCCTTAAAATGGGCTCCTAGCCTGGGATAGATATGATCATTCCTTCACAAATTCTACTGATCCGCCTCTCCTCCATTGGTGATATTCTGTTGACATTTCCATTGATCCAAGCCCTCCAACGCGATTATCCGGATACAGCCATTGATTTTATAATCGGTAAAAACTTTGAGGATGTTCTAAAACCAGTCCGTCCATTTCTACGGAATGTCATCATATATGATAAAAGTAAAAGCCCTTCCGAAACTCGCCGCATCCGGAAAATCATCCGCGAAAACAATTATCCTTTAATTGCCGATCTCCATAATAATTGGCGAACATTCCGATTGACGACATGTCAACATACAAAAGTATACCGGTTTACAAAATACCGCATCCGCCGCTATTTCTATGTAAAAAGGCGCTGGGACATTTTCAATGTTCCTCCGGTCTGGAAACGGTACATGCAAACTGTCCCATTGAATTTTCAGGGCTGCGGTTTTCAGCCCATGGATTTCCAACCAGATGCGGACATTGTGAATCGATTAAAAACCGAAATTCCGACATTAAACTCCAGGGAAAAGTGCATGCTCATCTATCCCGGCGCCCGGCACTTCACCAAGCGCTGGCCGTTGGAATATTACAGTAAATTAATCATAATGATCCTTGATAAAACCGATCAAACAATCATCCTCGGTGGTAGCAAGGATGAATCCACATATATCCAGCCACTCAACAAATTAAATCAAAATCGGGTCATCGATTCCAGCGGAAAGTATAACCTTTTTGAAAATTTTGTGCTCGTTTCACTGTGCGATCTGATCATCAGCAATGATTCGGCGCCCATGCACATGGCAGCGTTACTTGGGAAAAGACAAATTGCCATCTTTGGTAATACAGTTCAGCAGTTCGGCTTTTACCCGGAAAATCCCAACGCCATTCTCTTGGAAGATAAAACAGTGACCTGCCGACCCTGCTCCCACATCGGTTTCGACAAATGCCCGAAAAAGCATTTCGACTGCATGCGGAAGATTACGCCGGAAATGGTGTATAAACGATTAATTAGTTAAGAACCCGGAAGTTCCAAACCTCAGAGGGGTCATACCAAATTTTCATAGAGATCAAACTTACCTTAATATTTTTACTTGACAAGAAGTCAATAATTTATTAACATTATTTCAAATGACTCAATATTCGCAGAATCGGATCGAGAATTGTTTTTTCAGACCTATTTGTTTAGAGTTGAAAATACTTTTCAGAAATGAAAACTCACAGGACAAACATATAAAAGGCATGTCAAATAAACATTTCAATTAAAGGATCAATTATGAAGGTTTTACATTTATTTTTATCAATATCCGTTTTATTGATTCTGCTATTTGTATCCTGTAATAATAAAAACAGTCTTAAAACAAATAATCCGCCCGGTACACTTCAAAAATTACAGGTATTAGCTGGAAACATTCCACTTGATGTCAATCAGATAGTAGGCGTACTAAGTAATCCCGAATATGATACAATTACTGAAGAATTTTCAATTACTGCTGATTCAGCCTATTGTACATTTCAAGATATTCCCGTCGGAGATTGGCACATGCTTGTACAGGCATATTTTGATACTGAATTAACATACGAAGGTGAAACTGACCTGACAATATCAAAAGGCAATATAAGCTATATCAATATTAACATGAGTAAGATTGAAGATGTTGGTGCCGTACATGTCGGTTTAATCTGGGGCAGTTCTGAATACATGGAGTATGTCTACGATTTCGATAATGATGATCTTTCCGGCTGGGGTGGTACAGCTGAAGCAACTATTACAAATGATCAACTGGTCCTGACAAATATCGGGTTTAAATGGCATACAATAGAATATAATGGTGATAGCCATTTTTCATCTGGTGAAATTGAATACGACGTATTTCCAATGGATGGCAGCATTGGATTTTCAACAAAAGGAGATTCATATTCAGATGGATCATTAAACTGGGGAATATGGTTATATTTTAGGCAAGATTCAGTCTTTTCAAACCAATACATCAATCAGGAAGGAAAACTGATTTACACAAACTTTGAATATCAGAAATATAATTGGTACACGGTAAAATGCCGATTTAATAATGATGAGGGCGAAAAAGGCAAATATGACTTATGGATTTCTGAAACTTTGGGAAATACCGCACCGGTATATTTGGGAAAGTATGATTATTTAGCGTCCCATGGACGCCTGTATGGTTTTAATCAGTTTGTTTTTTCTAATATTTACCCTGACGAAGATGCTATTAAGAAATCAGTATATGATAACGTTCGCTTTACGGTAAAATAAATATACTGAATAAGAATGTGGGTTTTATCATCCTCTAAAACGCAACGCTGCCCAATATTATCTCAATCATCCGTTCACCGTTTTCCACCCGGTAGGAATAGCGAATCCCGGCATTGAGTTCTAGGTAATAAAGGGTCAGCGGATTAAAATCAAAGGTCAGTTCCGCACCAAAGGAACGGCATTGTTGAAAATCATCGCCGTGCCGGCCCTCCAGCAGTCCGTAATCATAAAAAAGAGTGGCCCGGACCCGTTTGATAAATAACAGCGAAGCCATCGAAATGTCCGGGTAAAACAGGGGAAATGCGTAATTCAGTGAACCCAGGATATCGGGGGTTGTCTGATAGCCCCGGACAAGCGGCATCCGGCTTTGAAAAGTATAATCCGTCCAGTCATTTGTACTTTCCCCCGCCAAATATCCGTTTAGACTATGATGTTTGAAAATCCCGGGGAAATACTTACGGATTGAACCAAAACGCAGGTCATTACTCTTTTTAAAATCATTAAACACCATCGCATAGTAGATTTGAAATTCAGTCGCCAGGCGCGGATAGATGTCTCGCCGCGACCGGTTCAAAGTCGTGTAAAAATCGATCTGATTGGATAAAACCTGGAAATTTCCGTTATCCGGCTCATGGGTTTCATGATGATTCTTGCCGGAGACATGGGCAAGTCCGCCCTTTAGCTGATATTGCAGAAACATCGTCCGGGCGCCAAATTGTTGCAGTTCCGGAAAACGCAGACCAATTGTTGTTCTTACTTCATCCCAGACATCTGTCGTGTCTTTGCCATAGTAATCATAAAGAGATGCCCGTTTCCCGAAGCTGATCTCCGTATCGATGATCGGACGAATCCCGGCATAACTGGCGCTCAACGAGTAGGCATTCACCTGTTCTCCGGCATGGTAAGTCACCTGAGCACCGAGTTCCATTGTATTTAATAAATCATTGGAAATAAGACCATAAATTACATAGGGCGGCAGAGGCAGCAGATACCAGCTATGTATATTCAGACTGTGTTTAAGCGGTAAGTAATCTTCAACCGGATACTGTTTTTTGGGAATCTCTTCATCAATTAAAATATTGCGTCCCTGTTCCTGTTCGATCAACGGCTCAAAGTAATTCACCAGGTGTTGTTCTGCTTTATCAATTGGAATCCATAATGCTGTATCCAGGACACACGAGACAATATTCATCCCATCGACCTGGTAATCACAAAACAGTAGTGATTCTCCGTCCGCTGCTGGGTAGAAGGAACCAAATTTCCGCGATGTCACCTGGTACCGCTGTCCCGTTTCCAAATGCACGGCATAAATGTTGTCAATGCCAGACCATGGCGAATCATAGAGAATAAAATCTCCCCAAAAAACCGGGTAACTAATGTCTTCCGAATTTGCCAGAATAATGTCCATCGATTCACCAGAATCAATATCGAGAACACTGAGTAACCGGAAACCGCTCTTTTGTGTGGTAAAAACTACCCTTTTGCCATCTTCAGACCAAGCCGGTGTTTTGATTTGATAATTTCCTGGATTTGGAAATTCCCGGATTTCATGACCATTTTTAGCGTCAAGCAACACCAGTGAACAGTGCCGGTCAAGGTCCTGTTTTACCACAGCGATCTGCTTTCCGTCCGGTGACAGTGCCGGCGCAAAACATTTCCCCTTTTTAGTAATCTGTTTGCGTGTGTTCGTTTTAATATCATACACAATCACATCGGAAAAACTCTGGGCCCACCAGCGGGAATCGGGACTTACTTCACTCCAGCAAATTTTGTCAGTATTAACAGAGATATTTTCTGTATAACCAATCTGTATTAATCGTTTTTCCCTGCCATCTGAGTCCAGACGAACCAATGTGTAAGGATCCGCCAGGCCCGTTTTTAAAGTGACAATACTACCATCGGAAATTCTATGCGGAAATTTATAATTTGTCCAAACCTTTTTCGGTTTTTGATTAACTATGAACACCGGTGTTTCTTCGAGCCCTTTTATCTGTTCTGTCCACAATGTATGCAATTCGTCCATTGTGTCATCATAAGTCTGTCGGGCGTTGCGACCGGTGATTTTTTTCATGGACCGGCTGAACGAATAAGGCCAGAGTGAATATTTCGAAGAGCGACGCATTACAGAAGACCATGTCTCAGCACCAAATTTCCGCCGATTATGTGTAACCAATTGATACCCCAGCGCATAGTAATCCGGGTAGTAATCGTCATAACTTCGCAAATAAGCTTTATAATAAGAATAACGTTGTCCGGAAAGCAGAAGTGCCCGGATTCCCATATCAAAAATCGGTTGCCTTCCCCGGCCGGAATTGCTCAGGGCAGTTTCAATGGCTACGGCGTCACCTTCAATGAACCATTGGGGTGTTCCGAAAAAAGTAAAAGCACCCAGCCCGAGATCACCGAAGCAGATTCCTGCAAAACGATTAAAGCCCCGATCAAAAGCATCGAACTGAGCCATGTGGCGACCTTCATGAACCGCCAGTAGATGATACCAATCCAGTGTTCCGGGAAACTCATCCTGCGGTGCTATCGGATACCACTCACTCATACGTGGAAGATATCCGACCCAGCCATTGGCAATCGCACTGCGACTGTTTAAAACCACAGGCCATTTGTGCAATTGTGAATACATGGTTTTTTCTAAAGAGGGATGCAGGTATTCCAGCGTATTCGCGACGCGCTGGCCTTCGGTAAGCATCTCTTCCGGGACAATAATCTCAAAGTAATTGGTACGTATCTTTATCCAGTGTAGCCCTGGAGGATTCTGCTCAGCGCTTAACTGTGCCTGTAATTGTGATTGGACCAGTAAAGCGATCAGCACTAATAAAGTAAAGCGTTTCATTTTTTATTTTATTCTCGGCATTAATATAATGTTCCCGCAATTATAATAAAAAGCCTCTTCCACATTTAGCAGAAGAGGCTTCTTCAAGAAGGAAGAATGAAACTATTTTTTCAGGTCTTTAATATACTTGGCACCACGCAGGATTGCCTTCTGGTTCAATTCTACCAGGTTTTTCCGCTTCAGAACATTAACCAGTGAATCTAGAACAAGCTGCTGAGACATGATTGCTTTTAATTCAATTAATGCCCCGACAATTATCATATTGGCGGCCTTGGTATTGCCCAATTCATCGGCCAGTTTCGTAGCCGGAATCGGGATAATATCCACATCGTCCCGAACCGGTTTACGGTCAATCAGAGAATCGTCATACATGATCAATCCGCCGGAAACCACATCATTTTCAAATTTATCCAGCGACGGCCGGTTCATGGCAATTAGGACAGTTGGATTGGCCACAAGGGGTGAACCGATTTTCTTTTTGGAGATTTTAACGCTGCAGTTTGCTGTACCGCCACGCATTTCCGGGCCGTAGGACGGCAGCCAGCTGACTTCATAATTGTGCAGCATCCCCATTTCAGACAGAACGGTCCCGAGACTCAGCACACCTTGCCCGCCAAAACCAGCAACCTTGATCTCCTCATTAACAGGTTTATCCTGAAATTCGCTGATTTTTTCCAGATCAATCTGGGCTGTATCGAGATCCAAAATATTATGCAAGTCACTAATCTTTACATCTTTGCGGGCAAAGGTTCGTCTTTTAAATTCACCGGAAATGTCTTTGCATACACCCAGGGGAAAATATTTTTCCAGAACTTCTTTAACCCAGAGTTTTGAGCGGCTAGGCGTCATTTTCAATTGGGAAGGACAAGCTGCTAATACTTCAATAAAAGAAAATCCGTTTTTCTCGATCTGTAGTTTTAATGCTTTACGCACCGTCTGGCGCGTATGCATGGTGGATTTAGTGTCGCCAATCATGACCCGTTCAACGAATACCGGTGCTTCAAGAGTTGCAATAACCTCACTCATGCGAATCGGGTAACCTTCGTTCTCAAATGTCCGGCCCCGGGGCGTTGTCATTGTTTTCTGGCCAATCAGGGTCGTCGGCGCCATCTGGCCGCCGGTCATCCCGTAGACCGCATTATTGACAAAAAACACCGTAATTCCTTCTCCGCGATTAGCAGCATGCATGATTTCGGCGGTTCCAATGGCAGCTAAATCACCATCACCCTGGTAACTGATAACAACGCTGTCGGGATGGGCCCGCTTGAGTCCTGTAGCCACTGCCGGTGCACGGCCGTGAGCGACCTGCACATTGCCAGTATGAAAATAGTAATAGGCAAACACACTACAGCCAACCGGGCTGATGAAAATGGTCTTTTCCCGGACGCCGAAGTCTTCCAGTGCTTCCGCAATCAGTTTATGAAGAACACCATGACCGCAACCGGGACAATAAGTCGTTGTCAGTTTATCCGATCCCGGACGGCGTTCATAAACATCAAAAAAACTGGATGATTTTTTTAAGATTGTATTATTCATGATAACCTCATCAGTTTCATTACTTCATCATGAATTTCCTTCGTGGATGGCACATTGCCACCCATACGGGTATACAGATGAACCGGTTTGCGCCCTTCCACCAGCAGGCGAACATCATCAACCAATTGCCCGTTGCTCATTTCCACCGTCAGAAAAAATTGGGTGCTCTTGGTCAGTTTTTCAAGGGCTTTCTTTGGAAATGGGAAGAGGGTTATCGGCCGCAACATACCGGCTTTGACGCCCTTATCCCGCAATTCATCGACAACCGTCTGAATAATCCGGGAAATAATGCCATACCCAATCAGAACAATATCCGCGTCGTCGGTGCGATATTCCTCTGCGCGTTGCTCCTGTTCTTCGATAATAGCATATTTTTGCTGAAGTTTCTGGTTGTGACGTTCCAGATCGTCGGGATCAAGATCAATGGATGTAATGAAATTGTTCGTTGTTTCATCAGTTCCTTTGATGGCCCAGGTTTTTTCCGGAATCGCCGTCACCGGTTCGGGAAATTCTACCGGTTCCATCATCTGCCCGATAAATCCGTCAGTCAACACATAAACGGGATTTCGGTATTTGTCGGCAAGATCAAATGCCAGCATCCCTAAATCACACATTTCCTGAACAGAATTGGGCGCTAAAACGACTACTTTATAATTACCATGGCCGCCACCTTTGACCACCTGGTTATAATCACTCTGTTCCGGGGCAATATTTCCCAGACCGGGACCGCCTCGAACCACATCCACGATGACACAGGGCAGCTCAGCCCCGGCACAGTAGGAGATACCTTCCTGTTTCAGACTAATGCCCGGACTTGACGACGCCGTCATCACCCGTTCGCCAGCAGATGACGCTCCGTAAACCATGTTTATCGCAGCTACTTCGCTTTCGGCCTGAACAAATGTTCCGCCCGCCAGCGGCATGTACATCGCGGCCGCATGCGCGATTTCACTCGCCGGTGTAATCGGGTACCCGTAATAGGCCTGGCAACCCGCCAGGATGGCACCCTTAACAACCGCTTCATTCCCTTTTAAAAATTGTTTCGCCATATCAAACCTCACTCTCTCTATTGGGAATCTTTTATTGGTTTCAGACAATTTGTACAGATCAGCACTTTCGGTTTTTCATCCGTGTGGAATACTTTATAGTCACCACCACAATGCGAACAGGCAGCGGTTTCCGTCATTAAATCCCAGCGTTTGAACACCGTAATGGCACCCGGTTCCGGGCAGGTATAGAAACAGATACCGCAACCGGTACAGGCATCGCCTTTATAAGCAGAAGGATGATACCCATGGGTGTTAAACTTATCGGACAAAAACAATACGTCGGACGGACAGGCTTCAATACAGAGTTCACACCCTTTGCACTCCTCGGTATTGATCACCACATGTCCTCTGCTTTTTGATATTGTCATAATTCACTCCATTTATAAATGATTGTACATCAATTTTTAAACTGCCTGTACGTTTGCCGGAATCCATCAAGTGATCTTACAATGGTTTCTTCGGAAACGCACAGGGCTATCCGGAAATGTCCGGGCCGCTCAAAACCACTTCCCGGTGTTGTCAGTATAAGGCAGTCCTGAAGTGCCTTAACGAAAGCCACATCATCGGGAATCGGCGATCGGGGAAATACATAAAAAGTGCCCTCCGGTTTAATCAAATCATAACCAATTTCAGATAGTCCGTCACACATCAGATTTCGGCGTCTCTCATAAACCGCTACGTCTACTTTCGCGTTCAGGACATGTTTAACAACCCGCTGCATCAGTGCCGGGGCATTGATATAACCCAAAATCCGGGTACAAAATGTGGCCGCGTTGATGATTGTATTCGCATCCTCAATCAGTGGGCTGACGGCAAGATATCCGATTCGCTCGCCGGCTATCGAAAGATCTTTTGAAAAAGATGTGGCCAGAATTGTATTACGATAATAGCGCAATGGCGAATGATAGGTCGACCCTTTAAAAATGATTTTCTTATAGGGTTCATCGGCTAACAAATAGATTGGATGGCCCAGTTCACGGCCTTTTCGCTGCAGCAGGTCACCCAGGTTTTTCAGCAATTTTTCCGAGTACACACGCCCACTTGGATTATTTGGTGTATTGATAATAACAACTTTGGTACGTGGACCGATTTTTTGCTCCAGATCACCCGGATCCGGCAGTAATTCCGGGGTGGATTCCGAAATAATCCGAACGCCCTGATGATTGTCGATATAGAAATTATACTCGGCAAAAAACGGCGCAATCACGATTACTTCATCACCGAGATCGAGAATCGATTTTAGAAACACATTGATCGCACCGGCAGCGCCACAGGTCATGATGACATGATTCTCAGTAAAGGGTAGGCCGCTCTCCTGACTGAGCAAGTCGGCAATGGAACGGCGGGTGTCCGGATAGCCGGCATTGGGCATATATCCATGAACAAAATCACCCCTCTTTTGTGATTCATCAGCCAGTACCCGATCAAATTCCGGAGGTGAAGGGACATCTGGATTACCCAGGGAAAAATCATAGACCTTTGCGCTGCCATGTTCCTTTTTCAGGACAATCCCCGTTTCGAACATCTTTCGTATCCAGGACGATCGGGTTATACTTTCAGCGATCTTTTTTGAGATGGGCATGGTGCTCCCTGCTTTTCAATTAATGCATTCTCACAACTGAGAATCAGCGGACCTCGCCGTAGGCTGTTTCAAAAGACTCCAACTCTTTTAATACAAAGGGCAACATTTTCATTACAGTTGACAATCCAACTACCGGCGTTGTCAAAATTAACGTGTCGATGATTTCGTCCCGGGTGGCGCCGGCCCGTATGGCCTTGGGAATGATAATTTTTATCGCATCCGGCGATGGACTGTTGACCTGGATTGCCAGCATCACCAACTGCCGGGTTTTTTCATCCAGGTGGGTGCCCAGATTACCAACCATTTTCTGATAACTTCTAAAAACCTCTTTCCGGTTTTCCATCAGATAGGTCATGCCGTCTTTATCCAGATCGTCCCACTTAAATTTGTCCGTTACCATGATGATATTCCTTTATAGATCTTTCCAGTATTTTTTCAACGAACTTCTTCCAGCCAGCCGCGGGTATCTTCAATATCGCCCACCTGCAACGCTGTTAAATAGTTATACAGCTGCGTTGTGATTGGGCCCGGTTCTTTGCCGTCGGCATAAAACTGGTAGCGTTTTCCTTCGAAACCGAGGCACCCGATCGGCGTAATCACCGCCGCTGTTCCACAGGCACCAGCTTCCAGAAATGTTTCAATTTCGTCAACACCCACCGGTCGTTCTTCGACGTTGTATCCGAATTCCTCCCTGGCCACTTCCATTACTGAACGTCGTACAATACTGTTTAGAATGGATTCCGATTTCGGTGTAATAATGACATTGTCTTTCAATACAAAAAATACATTGGACGCACCGGTTTCCTCAAAATATTTATGGTGAATGGAATCGAGATAGACCACTTCATTAAAACCTTCGTCCCGGGCATTTTTCAGGGGTAAAAGTGATGCGGAATAATTGCCGCCCGCTTTTGCCTGACCGATGCCATGGGCGGCCGCACGATCATAATAGGTTTCGACTTTCAGACTGATCGGCTTAAAACCTTCCTTAAAATAGGGGCCGACAGGTGTCACAAAAACGATAAACTGGTATTCCGTAGCCGGCCTTACACCCAGGTTTTCTCCCACACCCAGCATAAACGGGCGAATGTACATCGACGCACCGGTTCCATAAGGCGGTATGTATTCTTCATTGGCCAGGAGTGTTTGCTTTATTGCATCAATAAATTTCTTTTCCGGAATTTCTGGCATTAATATTCGCCGGGCCGATTCGTTAAACCGACTGGCATTTTCATAAGGCCGAAAAAGCAGGATGCGACCGTCTTTGGAACGCTGGGCTTTCATACCTTCAAATATTTCCTGGCCATAATGCAGACAGACAGCCCCTTCATCAATCAGCAGTTTGTTTTCGGTCGTCAGTTTTCCGGTATCCCAGGCTCCATTTTTCCAATAGCTATGAAACCGGTAAGGAACGTATTTGTAACTGAAATCCAGTTTGCTCCACTCAGTTGTCTTCGGATTCATGATATTCCTTCTCGTTTTGATTGTGAGTTTGAATAAATCACCAGCAGTTTTCTCTTACACAGAAGTGATCACTCCGGTTTTGGAATGTCAAAACTCATGCCACCCGGTGCACCGATGTTGCCCAACCGACGAGGAACACGGCATTTTAATTTTTATAGAACCAAAACCAACGCAAAATATTTTTTACTTTTGAGAAATATCCTTCGCTGCCAATAATTCTGTTCAGTTAAATCTCTTTCCTAATTCTGGAAATCCGGTTTAATATATTTTCTGGAAATAAGAACCTGAAGCTAATTGAATTCCTTCCACTAATAAAGGCTAAACTCGACGGAAATCCGCATTTCCCCGGAATCACATAAACTATTTTTCTTCTCCTTCAGAATTATTTAAATTCTTTAAGTATTGTACAAAAATTATGATGGTATCCTTAAAAATATTAAGAAATTGAAAAATTGGTAGAGAAATTGCAGACAAATAAAACTGATAGTATAAATCAAACAAAAACCCAAAGGAGGAGTTATGCATAAAAGATTATTTATCCCTGGTCCGGTAGATGTACGACCTGAAATTCTGGAAGCCATGGGCACGCCCATGATCGGGCATCGCACCAAAGATGCCTCTGCCCTTGGAGAAAGTATCTGTAAAAAACTGCAAAAAGTATTTTTCACAGAAAATCCTATTCTGCTGTCAACCAGCTCCGGCTCCGGACTAATGGAAGGTTCAGTCCGTTCACTAACAGCCAAGCGAGCCGTTGTATTTTCCGTTGGCGCTTTTGGAAACCGCTGGGCCAAAATGGCCAAAGCCAACAACATCCCTGTCGATAAAGTCGAAGCCGAATGGGGTCAGCCGACCCTGCCAGAGACCGTTGATGAATATCTAGCTACGGGTAAATACGATGTATTTACAATAACGCATAATGAAACCTCAACCGGTGTCATGAATCCTGTTGAAGAGATCGCCGAAATCAAGAAAAAGTATCCCGATGTACTGTGGCTGGTAGATGCGGTTTCATCGGCTGCCGGTGTAAAAATTGATGTAGACAAACTTGGAATCGACGTTTGTATTACCAGCACTCAGAAAGCGTTGGGCCTTCCACCGGGATTGTCAGTATGCACAATCAGCCCAAAGGCCATTGAACAGGGCCGCAAAGTGGAATTCCGTGGATTGTATCTTGACCTCATCGAGATATATGACTACATGCAGAAAAAGCCCTATCAATATCCGTCAACACCATCACTATCCCATTACTACGCTCTTGACAAACAACTGGACTATATATTGAATGTCGAAGGTCTGGAAAACCGTTTTACCCGTCACCTGGAAATGGCAAAAATAACCCGCGCCTGGGCCAACCAGCACTTCGAACAATTTGCCACCAAAGGGTATGAATCCAACACCCTGACCACCATTAAAAATACTAAAGGTATCTCGATTGCTGATCTGAATAAACGTATCGGCGAAAAAGGCTATATGATTTCCAATGGCTATGGTGACCTGAAGGAAAAAACGTTCCGGATTGCCCATATGGCCGATCGCACACCAGCTGAATTAAAAGAGCTGCTGGTTTTGCTTGAATCGGAAATTTAAATATTACGAAGCATTTAGACATTAATGATAAGAAGTAAAAACTTCGTGTCATTGTGGTTTAAAATGAGGAGAGGAAAATGAAGATATTAATTACTGATGGAATCAGTCCATTTGGAAAAGCAATTTTTAAAGACAACCAGATCGATTTTGACGTTCAGTTTTACGAACATGATGACCTGCTGAAAGTCATTCCGGAATATGATGGAATTTTAGTCCGTTCCGCGACCAAAGTCCCCTGTGACATCATTGACGCCGGGAAAAATCTAAAACTTATTGCCCGAGGCGGCACCGGTATTGATAATATCGATCATGCGTATGCCAAATCGAAAGGCATCCCGGTTCTGAATACTCCGGGCGCCAATTCGGCCTCCGTATCGGAATTGGTCTTCGCCCATATGTTTGCCCTGGCCCGTTTTATTCCCCAGGCTAATATCACCATGCGTAATGGCGAATGGAACAAGAAAGCCTACAAAGGCTTCGAGTTGTCTGGCAAAACCCTTGGAATCATCGGATTTGGGAAAATTGGACAGATTACCGCAAAAATGGCGCTGGGCCTTGGTATGAAACTGCTGGTATATGATCTGGCGGAAATCAAGACCGATCTGAATGTGAAGATCGTCAGCAAAGAAGAATTACTCAAGGAATCAGACTTCATCACACTGCATGTTCCAAAACAGGCCCAGAATTTCATCGCCAAAGCCGAATTCGAACTATTGAAATCAACAGTTTTTCTGATCAATACATCCCGTGGCGGCGTTGTTAACGAAGATGATCTCCTGGAAGCGTTGAATACCGGGAAAATCGCCGGCGCCGGGATTGATGCGTTTCTGAATGAACCAACACCCAATCCGGATCTCGTCAATCATTCGAAGGTATCCGTTACCCCGCATATCGGCGCCAGCACCAAAGAAGCCCAGGATCGGGTCGGTATTGAAATCGCAGAAAAAATCGTCGCTGTTTTAAAACAATAAGCATCCGGAGAATTTGAATGGTTAAAATCAAAGGACTCAAAGGAATCCGTCCTAAACCGGATTTGGCCGATAAAATCGCCTCCCGCCCCTATGATGTCTTGAATTCCGAGGAAGCCCGCATCGAAGTAAAGGGTAATCCCTATTCCTTCCTGCATGTGGTCAAATCGGAAATCGATCTGCCCGAAGATATCAATCATTATGATGAAAAAGTGTATCTGAAAGCCGCCGAAAACCTGCAAACCATGGTACAAAAAGGTTGGTTGATTCAGGATGAGAACGACTGTATCTATATCTACCGCCAGATCATGGACGACCACGAACAGTACGGACTGGTTGTGGATGCATCGGTGGACGATTATTTAAGTGATAAAATCAAAATCCACGAACTGACCCGGGAGGTTAAGGAAAAGGACCGCATCAACCACGTCAAATACACCAATGCCAATACCGGGCCGGTATTCCTGACCTATAATGCCAATGAAACAATTGATCGCCTGGTCGCCGATTTTATTAAGAATAAACCAACCTATGATTTCACTGCTGATGATGGCATTCAGCACACAGTCTGGGTCATTCGTGATACTGATATTATTCAATCCATTATCAAACGATTCAATCAGATTACTTATACATACGTCGCCGATGGTCATCACCGCTCCAAATCCGCGGCTATGGTTGGTGAAATACGCCGCAAAGCCAATCCAAATCATAGCGGCAACGAAGAATACAATTGGTTTCTGGCGGTACTTTTCCCTCATAATCAACTGAATATCATCGATTATAATCGGGTTGTTAAGAATCTGAACGGTTTCAGCGAACAGGATTTTCTGGAAAAGATACTCGAAACATTCAGTGTCAACCCGGTCTGCTGCAGTGGTTCTGCCAAACCGCAAAACGCCAATACTTTTGGGATGTATCTCAATCACCAGTGGTACAATCTGGATGCCCGACCGGGGAGCTTCAATCCTGAGGATCCGGTAGAAAGTCTTGATGTATCAATCCTGACGAAAAATATTTTGCAGCCGATTCTCGGTATCGGAGACCTTCGTAAAGACGAACGCATTGACTTTGTCGGCGGTATTCGAGGACTCGGTGAACTGGAAAAACGGGTCGATTCCGGCGAGATGGCTGTGGCCTTCGCTCTGTTCCCGGTTTCTATACGGCAATTGATGGCCATCGCTGACGCCGGCCGAATCATGCCGCCGAAAACCACCTGGTTCGAACCCAAACTTCGGAGTGGATTGGTTGTACATTCTCTAGATTAATGCTTTCTTTGTGTGGGTAGTGATAAAAAAGGGCGCACTACAGTGTGCCCTTTTTTATCACTACATTCTTTTTTCAGGATAATTGTAACACCATTTCAATCAAATAATGACAATGCAAATTAATTATCCTCAAAACTGAATATTTTAACCAATTTAGTTGTCTAAGTTTTAACAATGAGAAAAAGTTCAATGGAAATCAAGCCAATTACTTATATTTTAAACAGATTTTTGTAATTTATACCACAAGTCTTTACTGTTATCACAAAAATAAACAAAGGAGTCTAACATGAAAAAATTAATAACACTGTTATCAATCACAGCTTGCCTGTTTCTGATCATGTCTTGTGATTCAGAGAATAGCACCGGTCCCGAGTACGTTAATGTTGCAGATGTACTGTTTATCAATGAATTTATGGCTGATAACGATAATATATTGGCGGATAATGCCGGTGACTATGATGATTGGATTGAAATTTATAATTCCAGTAATCAGGCCATTGATATCGGCGGCATGTTTATCAGCGATAATTCTGACGACCTGGGTACGTGGCAAATTCCCACTACCTGTCCTGACAGTACAACTATTGTTGGCGGTGGTTTTCTTATTCTTTTTGCCGACAAAGAAACCGAACAAGGGATTTTACACGTAGATATTAAACTGTCGGCAGACGGTGAATCGATCATACTCACCGATTCAGATACAACTACGGTCATTGATTCTTTGTCGTTTGGCGTTCAGACAACTGACGTCTCGGTTGGACGCAGCCCTGATGGTGGTAACAGTTGGATAACTTTTACAAATTCCACCCCGGGAGCCAGCAACACTGAATAAAACCACTTAATATTCGAATCGAATCTACAATCCGAATATACATAACTTTCTAAAAGAAATTGCGAAAAAAAACTTCGCAGTTTCTTTTTAGATCGTCTTTTCATTCCCATGTGCTTTTCCTAAATTCCGGTTAACTATTAAAGGATTTGAATGGCAAATACAATCGACCGCAGAGAATTCATTAAAACAAGCACAATGATTGGAATAGGAGTTATGGCCGGGTGCTCGATAAAAAACCGATTCGACCTGATTATCAAAAACGGCCGGGTAATCGACGGTACGACAGCTGCCGTAAAAGCAGTTGATCTCGGTATCCGGAAAGATAAAATTGTCGCGCTAACCAATCTTTCCGATGCCGGCGCCGACAAAATCATTGACGCAAATGGCCACATTGTCTGTCCCGGCTTTATCGACATTCATACTCATACTGACACCGAACTTTTAGCCAATCCACGGGGCGAAAGCAAAATTCGCCAAGGAATCACCACCGAAGTGTCAGGTAATTGCGGTTCCTCACCCTTTCCACTGAATGAAAACGACAGCCACGAGCTCTACGGCAGCCTGAAGGAGCGCTATGGGATTTCAAAACGATGGCAAACCGCTGATGAATTTTTATCAACCATCGAGAAGGCCGGCCCCTCTTTCAATTATGCCACGTTTACCGGGCACGGCGATTTGCGGGCCTTTGTGATTGGGAAGAATGATGTGCAACCAACGCCGGCAGAACTGGAAAAAATGAAACAGGTGCTAGATAAAACCATGGAGGCCGGCAGTTTGGGACTGTCCACCGGCTTGGAATACGCTCCCGGCAGTTACGCCAAAACCCCGGAATTAATTGAACTGTGCAAAGTTGTCAAAGAACACAACGGCATCTACGCCACTCACATGCGCAATGAAGACGATACGGTGGAAGAGGCCATCGAGGAGGCCCTGGAAATCTGCCGGAAATCCGGCGTTTCCCTGGAAATATCCCACTTC
>Ga0268281_1000877_pt1 | contig 19626 bp, 15 predicted proteins | sample saktaG_10_FD_190134 | JGI IMG/M metagenome (GOLD analysis project Ga0268281, IMG submission 190134) | Saline water microbial communities from Sakinaw Lake, British Columbia, Canada - sak_2011_5_24_50m | ecosystem: Environmental > Aquatic > Non-marine Saline and Alkaline > Saline ... | reverse complement strand
AGGTCATGGCCTGCTTTATCTTGCGCATGGCCGCGGTGGACTGTTCAGCATAGGAGGCAAGGTTGCGCAGAACACTCTCAAGTTGGCCGGTCTGTTCGCCCACGGCGATCATCTTACAATACATTGTATTGAACGCCCTGGGATGCTTTTCCAGAGCAACCGACATCGGATTGCCTGCCCGGAGATCGGATATTATTTTATCCAGCATCCCGGCAAAGGCTTTATTTGTAGTTTGAGTTTTCAGCAGGTCAAGGCTCTGGACGATGCCAACACCCGATTCCAGCAGCAGGGCAAGCTGCCGCGAGAAGAGAATAATCTCCTCCTGTCTGGCGCCTTTCTCGAAAAGCGAGGGCATACCCGTGATGGCGGGACCGCCTGCTGCCTTGAGGCTGAGTATCTGATACCCGCTGGCCGCCAATCTGTCCCCCGCCTCCTTCTCCCCCGAAGCATCAATTTTGCCCTTGACCACCCGCCTGTCGGTACTGTAGCCGATATATTCGTAATTCATTTATTTTCCCAAAGACAGTATCCCTCTACAATAATACATTACACGGAGGAATAGTAAATAGGCACTTGGTCAAATTAACAGTAGTACTATTGTCCTACCTTGATGCTGTTGTACCTAAAGGTACGCTCCTGCGTCGCAGGATTGATCAATGCTCAGGTAATGGTATAGGCGTTGCGCAGAACCTCGTAGGGTGTGGTGACGCCGGCCTTGGCCTTCATCATGCCGTAGCGGGCGATAGGCACCAGGCCTTCGCTCAGTGCAGCTGCCCTGATATCGGTATTGCTGGAGCCGCCAACTATCATCCTGCGGATGTTGTCTGTAACTGTCAGTATCTCGAATATGGCGGTTCGGCCGAGATAGCCGGTATATACACACATCTTGCAACCCTCTCCATACATGAATTCAGCCCTGGCCTCGCCCATCTCCTTTTCATAAGCCATCTGCTCCACCAGGGGCGCCGTCACTTTGCGCGAGCAGTGCGGACAAACACGCCGCACCATACGCTGGGCTACGATGCCAATGAGAGCTGAACTGATCAGGAAAGGCTCAACCCCGAGATCGATCAATCGAAAGATCACGCCCGTTGTGTCATTGGCATGGACCGAGGATAACACGAGGTGCCCGGTGAGGGCTGATTGCACCGCTATCAGGGCAGTTTCGCTATCGCGGATCTCTCCCACCAGGATGACGTCGGGGTCGAGCCTGACAATAGCGCGCAGGCCGCTGGCAAAGGTCAGGCCGGCCTTTATGTTTACCTGTATCTGGTTGATATTGGAGAAGCGGTATTCGACAGGGTCCTCTATAGTTATGATGTTCTTGCCCACACTGTCCAGAGAGTTGACCGCCGCATAAAGCGTAGTTGTTTTACCCGCGCCCGTGGGACCGCTGATAAGCACCATGCCATAGGGCATCATCAGCATCTGCTCAAATATCTCCTGGCTCTCGCGCAGAAAACCTATCTGGGGCAAAGCAAGCGCCGCCATCGATTTGTCCAGTAAACGCAATACAGCCATCTCACCGTTAACCGTATTCACTGTGGCAACACGAACGTCTATATGCTTGTTCTCTGAGTCAAAGGAAAACTGGCCGTCCTGTGGGCGCCGATGATCGGCGATGTTCATATCTGAGAGTATCTTAATGCGAGAGATGAGACCGGTATGCACGGTCAATGGCAACGAGGCTACTTCGTGTAATATACCGTCTATCCTGTAGCGTATCCGCACATTGCTCTCGTCCGGCTCGATGTGAATATCAGATGCCCTGGCCTTGACGGCCTCATCCAGCACCTTGTCGAGCTGGTGAGCCACGGGGGAATCGCTGGTTATCTCCGGCGGGAGCACCCTATCATCATATAGGGGAAGCGATGATGTAGCGCCAGCCTCACCGGGCGCAACCGCTCCCGGCGTGACAGGCTGACCGGCAGGACCCGCCACTCCGGGCGACGTGCGCGCAATCCCCTTATTTGACGCCCCCTGATAAATGTCCGCAGAGGGATCTAACCTGGAAGCATCCTTAAGGGCGCGGTAATTGTACTCAATGCCCTCCTTTATATCAGCTTCCGATGCAGCCACCGGCTCAATACGCCTCCTGGTATAAATGGACAGGTTCTCAATGGTCAGGATATCGCTGGTATTGGCCATAAAGACTTTCAAAGTGTTGTTCTCCAGCGCCAGCGGGAGAACCTTGTACCTTTTAGCCACGTCCTCAGGTATTAGTCCCAGAGCCTGCGGCATGGGAGCGGCATACTGAACATTCAGCCTGGCGATTCCCGGTTGGGACGATGCTCCCGGCGCTCCACCCTTAACTTTTCCACTCTCTGGATTATTAGCCATGAATACCTCAGATTTATCCTGCTACCCTCAGGCCAGGGCTGCCGCGTCCGCGACCTCGATGACCTTGATTTTCTGCTGGCCGGCGAAAAGTTTCGCCTCCTCCGACAGCGCCGGTGAAACCAGCAATACCTTATCGTGAATACCTATGTCGTAGGCCTTGGTATCATAGGCCGATACGGCCTCCAGACCAACCCCTCCCGGCTGTGAAAGTATGCCAACTGAAATTGTATGCGTAAACAGCCCGTCGTCAAAATAAGCCATTACATCGATATTATATTCCGCCCCCGACCGGCCGGGGATCCTTGCCCTCTCCTCCGTCCTGTAACCCTGTTTATGCAGGTATTCCAGGAATTTGGCCCTATTTTCAAATTTGAATGGCGCACGCTTCACAGGATGGGGCGTAATTTTTTCCGCACCGTCCAGGAATTCCCCCAGGTCCCTGGCATCAAATGCCTTGATACGCTGCCTTCGCGCGAATTGCCTGGCCTCACCATTAAGCGAGGGCAGAGCCAGCATGACCTTGTCGTGTATGCCCAGGTCATACACCTTGTTATCGAACCTGAATACATCCTCGAGGCCCACATCCTCAGACTCCCTGCCGAAGGCCACACCCACACCGATAACAAATTCAAGAAATCCATCATCCCGTCGAGCCAATATATCAATAACATGCGTTGCGCCCGATCCAGCCTTACTCGTGACCCTGGCCATTTCAAAGGTTTCGTACCCCTGGAGTTTGAAAAAGTCAATCAATCTCGCCTTGACACCCATGTCGAAGGCGATGCGGCTCCTGCTCAGCTCATTCAACGCATAGGAGTTAACATTGTGTATTTTGGCTTCTTCGTCCTGAAAAATTGTCGAGCACTTCAGGCATTGCCACTTCAGTCCGATGTCGTTAGAAAGCACACCGCAGTTGCGGCACTTGTAATTGACACCGAGGCTCCTGTAGTCCGTCCCCAGGAACTTGAGAGGTTTGTTGCAGTAAGGACAGATATATTTGCCACCCCGTATAAAATCCTCCTCCAGCCCATTCCTCCCACACACCAGGTGCTCAATGATCCTGCCCCTGGCGATATTGCCCGAGCCGCATTTGGGACAGCGGATGCTGGGCCTGAGGTTCATGGAATTGCATGCGGGACAGAAAATAAGGCGGTCATAAAAACGCGACTCGAAGATGCTTTCATTTACCAGTGAATCAAGTATCCGAACCACCTCATCGGGCGGCCTGTCAAGGATGGATTCCGCCTGCGGGTAACTGACTCCGGATTCCCTGCTTATGTCGATCACCGGGCGTATCTCTTCGATGCGGCCGTCCATCAGCTGGCTGATCAAGTCCACTGTGCTTTTATCGTGAACTTCGTTCTGGCCCGCTTCGATTATCTGTATCATCCACGCACAACCTTCTAGTTTAATCTATCATGCGATTTGCCATTTTGCAAATAGGGCGGTATTTATGGTAGATTTCAGGTGAATCTGCTGTATATTGAGTTACATCGAATCGATTGGTTGCAGAATAGGATCGACGGATACTAAATGAGAATTTCACGCGGGTCATATCCGTATATCCTCCTTATCTTGATCTTTGTATTGGCCGGTTTTCTTTTCCCCCCCGACCGAAGCAGCGCCGCCGATAAGAGAACGCTGGCATGGAGCGTTGTGGATACACCGTCGGACGGTTTCAACGGCATGTACATCCGCACCTGCGGCATCAACGACCTGGCGCTGGGGCCTGACAACAGCACCTTCTATGCTGTAAGTACCGATAACGCTTCGCCCCCCGCGGCAAATCTTTTCAAATCAACCGACGCCGGTTACACCTGGCTCTCTAACATAGGCAATAACCTTGTCGCGGCAGGCGCATTACTTCCCATCTGGAACATAGCTGTGGCGCCAGACGATGCAAAATTCATTATAGCCATCACTGACGGCGCCGGGCTCCCGGCTGCGGGAGGCCCCAGCATGGCCTATTACTCCACCGACGGCGGCGCTAACTGGTTAAACACCGGCCTTACGCTCAATCCTAACGAATATATAAGCTGCCTGGACATAGCAAAATACGACCCGGCCGACCGGTTGAGGGATATCGCCATCGGCACCCGCAGCATTACGCCGCCCGGCCAGGGCAGGCTGCTGACCAGGCCGTATGGTACTTCCTTCTCAGGCGCCTGGTTACCCCAGGGCGATCCGCTCTGGACGGCTGTCACATCGGTGAAATTCTCCCCCGGCTATAACCCGGACCAGACCATGGCGGTCATTGCTTTCACGGCGACGCCGCAAGCAGCCCTGCATCTGGGCAAACACGATACCATTGGCAATACCACGCAGTGGGACCTCGCCGGCAGCTATACAGCCTACCCGGTACCACTGGGCGCATACTCGGCCGGCAATATAATACGCACCGGCATCGAGTTGCCCTCCGATTACGTGGGTACCGATTTAAACTTGCGGGGTTGCTTTGTCAACGTATTTGATAATACTACGGCCTCGGCCGTTTTCTACATCAGCCCCACTCCCACCAGGTTTACCATCACACCACCCATCTCGCTTGCGGCAGGCCAGCGCATATCCTCGATCGCCTACACCGGCACCAATGCAACGGGCATACTCCTGGCCGGCGAGGCTACCGCCAATACCGCGCGGGCGCTGGCCAACATCTGGCAAAGCTCTAATGCACAGGCAACCTGCTCGGGGTGTGTCACGTGGCTCAAATCCGATAGCCTGAAATCCGCTACGGGCGGAGGCAACATCGGCGGCGGCACAGGGCGCGCCAACGTGCTGCTGGCATGGAATACGGACGGCAGCCGGGCCTACTGCGGCACAAGCTCGGAGAACTCCACGCAGGGCGGAACCGGTTGGGCGCCGGGACAATGGCCCAACTCGAAGCTGACCAAAGTATTGTCAGACGAGTCGGCCTTCCAGTACAGCATGGACAACGGGCTCGCCTGGAACCAGATAGGTATCATCAATACCAGGATCAGTGAGTTATCCGATGTGGCCGCTGTGGAGAAGCAGGAAGGGTCAACTGCGCTCGTGAACAGCACACTCTACCTGGCATCTTTAAATGATAACACTACTACAATTGTAATACCCGATATCGACAGCGTGTGGCGCAGCACCAGCGATCCCCTGGGGCGGCTGTGGGAGCGCACCTTCACGCTTCCGTCCAGTGACACCGGCACAATATTGCGCCTTCCACTTCCCGGTAGCACGTCAACGGCAGTCAGCGGCGCTGTGGTATTCGCCGACCTGGGCACGGAGAATATCACCTACTCCGCCAACTCGGGAGAAACATGGTCGGCCGTGCTGGCCGGTACAATTGTCAAAGACATATCCATGCGGGACGAAACCACCATGTACGTACTGGATGACTATAATGTGCGTAAGCTGCAGCTGGGCGGAACTGCCTGGCAGACTGTTAAAAAGCTGGGCACCAACCTGCAGGCGCCGGGGCACACTGTATGTAATACTGTTAAAGGCAGCGGCACCAGCAAAGAGCTGGTCTTCGTGGGCAGCGAGGGCACATCAGACACCGGCGTAGCCTGGGCCGATTTCTCGGCCATCCTACCTCAGTTCACCATGCTCAAAGAGCTGCCCATGCAGGGCAACGTGCATGTTGTGACGGATGACCTCTATGACAGCCACAAAAATATCTACGTCGGCATTAACGACGTCATCACCAACAACGACGGCCTTCTATACCGCTGGACCATGGATTCAAGCATCAACTGGGACCCCCTGGAACCCCCGGACAGGGGCTTCTACGGCATCTGCATGCTCAACAGTGTGCTCTACGCGGCATGGAATACCGATATCGATCCGCCTCTTAACAGCAGCGGCGCCGACCGCACGCTGGAGGCCAGGGTCAGTGTTCCCCCTCCTCCCCAATGGGACCAACTCGTAGACGGTATTCCACTGACAAACCCGGTCGAATTCACGCGTGAGCCAACGTCGTTGCATATATCGTCCAATGCCTACAACACGCTCTGGGCCATCGATAATACGGATTACAATTTTACGGCTAAACAGGGCTGCCTGTGGCAATATGTGGATTCGGTGGCCAAGCTGGGTCCATGGCCCACCTCGCCGGCGCCCGGCAGCCTCATCGGGGCCGATCCTGTGAGCGGACGTTCTCAACAGGTCGATTTCAAATGGCGGCCGCTCAAGGACATCTACGGCTATGACCTTCTCATAGCAAAGGATGTGAATTTCACGTTGCCGCTTACCCAGCAACTGCAGATGACGCCGGTCGACAACGTCACGGGCTACTGGGTCGTGACTCCCGCCGATCAGGAAGATCCATCATGCTGGATCTCGCCCGGCCTGCTGGAAGTTGGAAGGTCCTACTACTGGAGGGTACGAGGATCCAGATCATGGCAGGACACTCCCATCCACAGCCCATGGTCGCCCACCCTGTTTTTCTCGGTCAGACCGGGCTTCATGGTAACGTCTGAGTATACGGGGCCGACGCTGCTGACGCCGGTGGACGGCATATGCAGCAATTGCATTCCTCCCATCCGGTTCAGCTGGTCGCCCATAAAAAACGCCCTGATGTATCAATTCACACTGGCCAGGGATGCCCAGCTGCAGGATGTGATCGTCCAGGAAAACACAGGGACCACGGCCTTCGAGTTAAAAAGCCGTTTGCCGTATTCCACCCCGTATTACTGGCAGGTAAAGGCGATCGCCCCGGTGATCAGCGATCCCAGCCCGGTCGGCACTTTTACACTGAGCGAAAATATCACACAGCCACAGAAACAGGCTGAAGCCAAGCCAAAGTCCGGCGCCGTCCCTGCCGCGTCCAATTTCTGGATATGGATTATCATCGTTATCGTTGTTGTCCTGCTGCTCCTCATCAATGCGTACGTCTTTATATCGCGCAGAAGGGATTTATAACCTTGATTTTTGTCATGTAGGGGCGTAGCTTTAGCTGCTACCGTAAGAACGTAAGGGCGGACGGGCCTGAAGGCCCATCCCTACTTAGCCAAAAGAATATGAGGATGAACAATCTGGAAACCATTGCAGCGCTGGCCTCTAAAGTCAAGGGCTTCCTGGCCGAGGAAGAAGGACTGAAGCTGTATGAGCTGGGGTTTGAAGCCTGTGCCCTCGGCCCATGCCTCGAGATAGGCAGCTTCTGCGGTAAATCGGCCGTTTACCTTGGTTCGGCCTGTAAAAGAGCCGGCAGCACACTCTTCACTATAGACCACCACCGCGGATCGGAGGAACAGCAGCCGGGCGAGATGTATTTCGACCCCGAGATATTCGACAGCCGTGCGGGCGGCATAAATAGTCTCCCCCTACTGCAGGAAACGCTAAAAAAAGCAGGCCTCGAGGACAATGTCGTTCCCATGGTCACACAATCCGGCGTCGCCGCCAGGAACTGGGCTACGCCGCTGGGCCTGGTCTTTATCGACGGCGGACACAGCTATCAGACGGTATTCTCGGACTACCGCTGCTGGTCGCCGCACCTGCTGCCGGGAGGATTCCTGGTTTTTCACGATATTTACCCCGACCCTGCAAGCGGGGGACAGGCGCCTTTCGAGGTGTACAAGCTGGCGCTGGGAAGCGGGGATTATCAGGAGTTGCCCATGGTAAACAGCCTGGGCATACTAAGAAAGCACAATACCGTCGTGGTCGAAAAGAAGGTTTGTTGCTGACATGGGCTTGAGCATATCGGCTGCCAGCAGAACCGCGGCCGAGGTCCAGGTGGGTTTTGTCATCGGCCAGATCTCGTGTTCGGGAAACGCCACGCCGTACCAGTAAGCCCCATCCTCGTCCCTCATCTGGTGTACCCAGTAATAGATCATGGCCGACTGCTTGTACTCGCCGTGGACAGCCAGTGAAATGGCCAGTTCGCTGCTCTCAGCGGCGGTGACCCACTGCTTCTCCAGGTTGCATACGGACCCCTTGCCATGCACGATGAACTTATCCCAGCTGTCATATATCCTGCTGACGGCCTCCCGCCCGTTGATGACGCTGCATAGCGCCGGGTAATACCAGTCCATAGCGAAGGCGTAAATGGTTTTTTCGTCAATAGGGTCTCCATAGGGCAGAGGCATGCCCAGGATGGCCGTGCGTAAGACTTCGTTGGCCTCACTCCAATCCCTGCGCTCCTCCCCTATTAAATCCGCCATCTTCAACGCGCATTTGATGCTGAGGTAAGACGAGCTGCAGCTGGCTATCTGCGCGGTGGGGTAAACGCTGCCGGACGCATCCCTGGCCCAGTATATCTCGCCCCCTGGCCCGCGCATGTCCAGCACGTAATCAACGGCGCTCCTCACAACGGGCCACATGTCATCAAGGAATGACCTTTTGCCCGTCACCAGGTAATGGTGCCAGGCTCCGACAGCTATATAGGAGATTGCGTGGGAAACCTTGTATTTGTCGTTGGGCCGGCCGTCCCGGTAATTGGCATACCAGCTTCCATCAGGAAGCTGCATGCCCGCCAGCCACTCGTAGGCTTTCTCTGCTTCATCATGGTAGCTGCCGGCATCTATGGCCATGGCGCATTCAACGTGGGTCCACGGCTCCACCAGCCCGCCTTCAACCTCGGGCACGGAGCCCCGGTTCTCCTGCACGCTGATTATGCTCTCAAAGGTCGGCCTGAGAAACTTTTCGGATAGCAGCGCCTCCAGCTCCGGCATCTCGAATGTACTGCTGTTATCCATTACCATTGTCTTATCCAACCTTTATCGCGACCTGGCTCTCGATGGCTTCCAGATAATAATCCGCCGTCTGCCGGGCTGCATTGTCCCAGTTAAACAGCCGCTTGACCCTCTCTGCGCCCCTGGCGCCCATCTCCCTGCGTTTGGCGTCGTCAAACAGCAGGGCTTTGATAGACTCAACCAGCGCGCCCGTATCTCCCGGCGGGACCAGTATGCCGGCATCGCCGACCACCTCCGGGAGGGCGCCTGCGGTAGTGGAGATCACGGGCGTCCCGCAGGCCATGGCCTCGGCTGCAGGCAGGCCGAACCCTTCATAAATAGAGGGCACCACCAGCATGGTGGCCGAGGCATAATGCCTGACCAGCACGTCCGTATCTACCTTGCCGGTATATTTCGTACAGTCACCGAGGCACAGCCCCTCGATCAACCCTTCAGTGTAACCTTTAACCAGAGGCTCCCCTACGATTGTAAGCTCCACCGGGTGGGTCTTGCGCAGCTCGGCGATAGCCTCCAGCAGATATTTCAACCCTTTGAGCGGCGTATCCCCGCTGTTTATCACCAGGATACGGTTGGCGGCCCGTTGCACCCCTGCCTGCTCCCTGAAAATGTCCGTATCCACCCCGCAGTAGATGATCTTGAACCGCTCTGGCGGCAGGCTGAAGCTGCTCATAATCTCTTTGAGCGAGTGCTCGGAATCGGTGATGAAATGGGACAGCCGGCGGGCCACCCTGATCTGCGTATCGGCAAAGGAGTACCAGCGCCGTATGCCCCAGGAGCGGTAGGCTGAGTTGCTGGCCTTGAGGGCGAGCTCACGGTCGATGGTGATGGGGTGGTGGATCGTGGTCACCAGCGGCATCCCCAGCTGCCTGATCTTGAATATCCCCTCGGTAACACACTGATTATCGTGCACGATATCGTACTGCTTGCTATGGCCGTTCCGGCGGAACATGTCGTACGCCCTCATGCCGAAGGTGTGCGGCTCGGTGAAGATGCCGCTGCATTCGCCCAGCCATTCGACAAAATTGGGCCACGTATTGAGCTTCAACGGGCTGACAAAATAGCGGCTTTTCTCAGGCAGCCTGTAAAGATCCAAACTGGGTAGCTTAATCAGGTTTATACCATCGGCCAGGTCCGGATAAGGAGGTCCGGCCACCACGTCTACGCTGTGGCCGAGCCTTTGCAGGGAGCGGCTGAGGTACCTGACATAGATACCCTGCCCTCCTGAGTATTGATAACCCCTGTAGCTAAGTAGGCATATCCGCATTAATAACGGCCTGTCGTAATGTTTGACTTCTGCCCTGAAAACACCACAATAGTTTACACTTACGCGCGGTATTAATCAAGACTGTGTCGCTTTGTGACATGTCTTTGCGAGGAGCGAAGCGACGAAGCAATCGTAGGGGCCGGTTTAAAAACCCTCCCGCCCAAACGGGTGCACCTGAAGATACGCCCCTACGCCCTGGAGATAGCCTCTGCGTATACTTCAGCGGTCAGCCGGGCTGCATTACTCCAGTTGAATTTCTCCAGGATGCGTTTTCTTCCCAGTATGCTGTATTCACTGCGCTTGTCCGGACTCTCCATCAACTGTGCTATAGCGGCAGTGAGTGCCGCTGAATCGGCCGGTGGTATCAGGATGCCGGCATCGCCAACAACCTCGGGCAATGCTCCGGCCGTCGTGGAGACCAGCGGTGCGCCGCAGGACATGGCCTCCGCAGCAGGTATGCCGAAACCTTCATAGGTGGAGGGCACGGCAACCAGCGTGGCGGAACGGTACAGGTGGATCAGATCCGATGTCTCGATCTGGTTGCGGAAGGTCACCGCCCCTGTCACACCCAGTTTGTCCATCAGCTTTTCAGTAACGCCATCCCCCAGGGTACTGCCGACAACCACCAGTTTCAAATCCCACCTCTTCCTCAGCGCTGCCAGCGCCTCCAGCAGGAAACGCAGGCCCTTGACCGCCGTGTCGCGGCTCATGACCATGAGTATCATATTGTCCAGCCTGGGCACAGCATCAGAGGGGCTGAACAGCTCAGAATCTATACCGTTATAGATAACCTTCATCCGCGATTCCGGTATGCCGAAGATATCATGGATATGGTGCCTGGCCATCTCGGAGACCGTTATGATAAACGGCAGTTTCCGGGCGACCTTGATCTGCATACCTGTGAAAGAAAACCAGCGGCGGTATCCCAGCTTATCCTTGAGCGATTTGGCCGACTGGATTGCCAGATCGCGGTCGATGGTTACAGGGTGATGGATGGTCTCCACGACAGGATAACCCGCCTTCCGGATATCCGCTATTCCCCATGACATGGTCTGGTTGTCATGTATCACATCGTATTTCTTGATGTCGTCCCTGCACAGGTATTGGTAGGCGCGCATACCGAAGGCCAGCGGCTCGGAGAAATATCCGGTCATGATACCGCCCCACTCCATGAAGTTGGCATGGGTGTTCAGCTTCCTTGGATCGATGAACAGCCGCTGCCAGGACCCAAACCTGTACAGGTCAAGGCTGGGCAATTTGATTAATCCGACACCATCATCTACGATAGGATACGGCGGGCCGGACATCATATCCACCTCGTGTCCCAGGTCGCGCAGGGCATTGCTCAGGTAGCGCATATATATCCCCTGCCCGCCCGAGTAGGGATAGCTGCGGTAGCTCAAGATACAAACTCGCATTTAAAGTTTCATACTCCCTTTGCAGGACTACATATAATACCAGACCTGTCCCCTCACGTACAGTATCGCTCGAATTGCGGCGATTTTATCCTGTTGACAAATATCAATTATTCAGTTTAACATATATATGAATATTGAATGAATATTCATTCTATCATTTTATTAAAACATGACGACGCGTATTAAGAGAAAGGAATACCTCACCAAAACCCGCAGGAGGCAAATACTCAAGGCCGCCCTCTCTGTATTCTCCACGCGGGGGTACGGTGAATCCACCATGGCAGACGTCGCAGCGGCAGCAGGAGTGGGAGTGGGCACACTGTACAATTACTATAAGAACAAGCGTGACCTGCTTATATCGCTGGTGCAAAAATTATTGGTCTCAGAAAGCCTGATTAACATCCTGGATAAAATGTCGGACCGGAGCAGCCGCGATTTCATGGATTCATTGCTCGCGGAGCGCCTTGAGTTCGGGTTCGGCAACGCACAGACCATCCTGTTCCTCTTTTTTGAAATTCAACGTGACGCCAAATTGCGCCATCAATACGTACGTCAAGTGGTGGCCCCCCTTCTGGCCCGGATAGAGGACTATATACGTTGTCAGGTCAGGAACGGCGTTTTCCGCAAAGTTGATGAAAGAGTCATTGCCCGCACCATGATGGGCGCTATCATCGGAAGCATGATACTCTATCATCTCGAGCAACGCGACAGCCCTTTCAGGAAGGCCGATCTAAAGGAGCTAACCCGCGAGATAAGCTGTTTATTTATAAATGGTTTAGTGAGAAAATAATTCATGCAGAGCCTTTGGAATGATTGTCAGTCCGCGCTATTCCTGTTCTACAAGTATGTTACCCGCGGCGACAAGGGCACCTTGGTACTTACCGTACTGATTGCCACACTGGCTTTCATACAGATCAACCTGATCTCGGGCATACTTAGCGGCGCCGTCGGGCTTATCTACGATCAGACTAAAAACAACTATGTCGGCAACATCGTCATACAGCCCGGTAAAGACAGGTGGGGCAATTCTGAGGATTACATCAAGCAAGTAGACTTGTTGAAACGCAAGATCAATGCCATTCCCGGCATCATCGGCTGCAGTTCACGCTATACCGTGGGCGCCGTTATTGAATATGATCCGGATAAAACGGGCAGGGACATCCGAACGATAAGCTGGCCCGTAAAGTCCATCAATCCCGAAGATGAGAAGCGGATTTCCGAACTTCACAATTACATGGTGGCAGGAGAATACCTGGACGAATCCGACCGCGACCAAATAGTGATAGGCAGGGAGATATCCGGCGGTTACGGGGCCAGCCTGGAAGTGCAATCTCTCAAGGGTGTTGATATCGGCGACGAGGTAACGGTCTTCTATCACAACAAGGTCACCCGCAAATACACGGTAAAAGGCATATATGCCACCGTCTTCCCGCTGGCCGACATGAGCGCCTTTGTGACCCATAAAGAGATGGAATCGGTACTTGGCATCCATGACCGCGCCAGCGAAATCATTATCAGAACGGATGAAGCCTACCCTGAAACATATTACATACAGGAATTGAGGAAAGCCGGCGTGGAATTGCAGGACATCCGGCCCTGGCAGGACTTCATCGGTTTGGTACTCGGCATTGCGCAAAGCTTCGATATCATCAAGAGAATCATTTTATTTATTGGACTGATAGTAGCCGGCGTGACAATCTTCATAGTTATCTTTATTGCCACCATCAGCAGAAGAAAACAAATAGGAATTATGAAAGCAATAGGAATGAAGGAAGGCATCATCGTCGCTTCCTATATCGTGCTGGCGCTCTTTTATGCCGTCCTGGGCATCGGCGCGGGTATATGCATAATTGAGTTTATTGCAAAGCCTTATTTCGTTGCCCATCCCCTGTTATTCCCCATGGGCAAAGTCAGCCTTCTGATCGTGAAAAGTGAGTTCGCCACCAGCATCGTCAGTATGATTGTCGTCAGTATCATTGCAGGTTTTATACCATCCTGGCAGGTCAGCAGGGAAAATATCATCAAGGCCATCTGGGGATAGCTCATCATGATAAAGGTAACCGACCTTAAAAAGACATATCCCGGGAAAATCCCCGTGCATGCGCTCAAAGGCGTCAGCTTCGAAATACCCTCCGGCCAGTTCGTCGCCATCATGGGTCCCAGCGGCTCCGGAAAGTCCACATTGCTGCATCAGCTGGCCCTGCTGGATGAACCCACTTCGGGACAGATATTGCTTGACGGGGTGGATACAGCCGGGCTTACACAGCGGAAAGCCGCCGAATTCCGGCTGCGCCATCTGGGCTACGTCTTCCAGGAATATGCGCTGATACCTGAGTTAAACGCCATCGAAAACGCATTCCTTCCCCTCATGCTGCTGGGAATTAAAAGAAAGGAATTTATCAGGGTCTCGGCGGAGCTTATGGGCAAGGTAGGGCTTTCCAACCGCCTGCACCATCTAATAAGCGAGCTTTCCGGAGGTGAACAGCAGCGTGTCGCTATTGCCAGGGCGCTGGCCAACAGGTCGAAAATTCTATTTGCTGACGAGCCCTGCGCTAACCTCGATACTGAAAACAAAGGCATCGTCCTCAGACTGTTGCGAAAGCTTTGCAACGATCTCGGGCAGACCATACTTATGGTGACTCATGAACCCGAGCAGAGGGAATTCGCCGACCGCGTGCTGTGGTTCCGTGACGGCCTGCTGGTAAAAGAGGAGACTATAGACAAGGCCGTACAGGAAGATGCCATACACAATGGGTTTCGTACGGATATTTCCTCCAACCCCGACTATTTAGAGGATACCTGACCATAGCGTGCAGGGGCGTACCTTCAGGTGCGCCCGAGAAAACGCCGACGGGCCTGAAGGCCCATCCCCACATTTAGATTACTATCTGGCTTTTCCCTGGTCGGCCACCGCTTTCGTGGCCTGCTCAAGCTCCTGCTCGCTGGCCAGGTAGCGGCTGCTGATTCTCTTCAGGCTGCCGTCCAGCTCATAAACCAGCGGGATGCCGGTGGGGATGTTCAGGGAGACTATGTCACTATCCGGCACATTGTCAAGGTATTTGACCAGCGCCCGCAGGCTGTTGCCGTGGGCAGAGACTATTACTTTCTTACCGGACTTCACCGCCGGGGCGATGGACTTGAACCAGTAGGGCAAACACCTGCGATAAGTGTCCTTGAGGCTCTCCGAGAGCGGTACCTGTCCTGGCTTTAGGCTCCTGTAGCACGGCTCGCCGCCCGGGCTGCGCGGATCGCCTTTTTCCAACGGCGGCGGCGGCACATCGTAGCTCCTGCGCCAGATCAGCACCTGGTCCTCGCCGAATTTACTGGCCGTTTCAGACTTATTCAGCCCCTGCAAAGCCCCGTAATGCCTTTCGTTTAGACGCCACGATTTCTTAACCGGCATCCACATCAGATCCATCTCGTCCTGTACTATCCACAGTGTGCGAACGGCTCGTTTTAAAACCGAAGTGTAAGCCAGGTCAAAGGTATACCCCTCCTTTTTCAGCATAGCGCCGGCCTGCCTGGCCTCCAGCATGCCTTTCTCCGAGAGGTCCACATCGGTCCACCCTGTGAACCTGTTCTCCCTGTTCCAGGTGCTCTCGCCGTGGCGCAGTAAAACTAGTTTGAACATATGAATTTCTCCGGGAAAACCTTAAAATATATTATGGCTGGTTTTGATTTTATTGCGGCAACGATTTATTATAGCCAAAGCCGGGTGGCGATGCACTATTCAGAGAGATAAGCTATGGCGGTACAGAAGATTTTGTTGAACAGGGACCTGGGATTTCTCAGGATAGCCGCGGCTGTCCCGGAACTGAGTGTGGCCGACGTAGATTTCAATGTCGATGCCATGCTGGGCATGGTTAGGCAGGCCAGGTTAAAGGGTGTGCAGGTGCTGACCTTCCCCGAGATGTCGGTCACGGGCTACACCATCGCTGATCTGGTCCACCAGCAGTCCCTGCTGTCAAAGGCCGAGGAAGGGCTGATGCGTCTGGCGGCCGGCACTGCAGACAGCGGCATGCTGGTAGTGGTCGGGCTGCCCATATGCATAGACCAGAAGATATTTAACTGTGCGGCAGTGCTGAATGGCGGGCAGGTGCTGGCCATTATACCTAAAACATACTTGCCTTCTTACAAGGAGTTCTACGAGAACCGGTGGTATGTTTCCTCTGAGGATGCCTGCTCCGATATCGTCAACCTGAGAGACAGGGTCGTTGCATTCGGCGCCAATGTACTTATCTCATTGCGGGGATTTCCATCGGCCATGATAGGCGTGGAGATCTGCGAGGATATGTGGGTGCCGCTGGCCCCGCATGAATACCAGTCCCTCGCCGGGGCTACATTGCTGCTCAACATCTCTGCCAGCAACGAAGTCCTGGCCAAAGCCGAGTGGCGCCGGTCCATAGTCACATCCGAGTCGGGCAGGTGCGCCGCGGCCTGCTGCTATGTATCCACCGGCATGGGCGAATCGTCCAACGATGTCGTCTTCGGCGGCCATACCCTGATCGCTGAGAACGGCAGCATGCTGGCAGAATCACATATTTTCGAGCAAAAGACCGGACTCTCAGTATGCGATCTCGACATCGAGAGCCTGGTGCACGACCGCATGTCGCTGACAAGCTTCCGCCAGTCGCCCGGGCAGCTAAAGCCCTTTCGCATCATCGAGGCAATCGTGACCGATATCCCGGCCACAAGCCTGATGAGGACGATCGATCCTCATCCTTTTGTGCCGGGAGATAGCGACAAGCGCGATCAAAGGTGCCGCGATATATTTGCCATGCAGGTGGCCGCGCTGGCCAAAAAGCTCTCCGGGGCCGACCTCAGCCGCATCGTGCTGGGAGTCTCCGGCGGGCTGGATTCCACACTGGCCCTTCTGGTAGCCGTCAGAACCATGCATTATCTCGAACTGCCCGTCAAGAACGTAAATGCCTGTACCCTGCCCGGCTTCGGCACCACGCGCAGGACCAGGGACAACGCGACAGAATTATGTAAAGCCCTGGGTGTGAGCTTCGAGCGGGTGGACATCACCAGGACGTGCAAGGCGCACATGGAAGACCTCGGCCATGACGGCCGCGAGGATGTTGTCTTCGAAAATATACAGGCTCGCTATCGCACCGAGTTCCTATTCAACAAGGCCAACGAGCTTAAAGCCATACTGCTGGGGACAGGCGATCTGACCGAGGTGGCTCTGGGCTGGAGTACCTTCTCGGGCGATCACATGTCGCACTACGACATCAACGTATCGGTTCCCAAGACTCTGGTACGTTACCTCATCCGCTGGGTGGCCGATGAGGAACTGGCCGGGTCACCGGCTCAGAAGATATTGAGGGATGTGCTGGATACGCCCATCTCCCCTGAACTGAGAAGGCCTGTCAGGGGACAGATTGCGCAGAGGAGCGAGGACGTCATCGGCCCCGTGGAGCTGGCTGATTTCTATCTTTACCCCTTCGTCCGCTGGGGTATGCGCCCGGGCAAGATACTCTTTTTAGCCGATGAGGCCAGAAAGCAGAAGCTTTTCGACGGCCGCTATACGCTGGAAGACCTTAACAGGTGGCTGGCCGTTTTCATCAGGCGCTTTTTCGCCAACCAGTTCAAGCGGACATGCCTGCCCGAGGGGCCGAAGATCGGTTCCGTGAGCCTGTCGCCGCGGGGCGATTGGAGGATGCCGTCGGATGCCGAGCCGGCACTGTGGCTGGAAGACCTCGATCGGATGTATTCAAGGCTGAAGGGCTGAGGCTGTTGAACCGGCTGCCGTCGCCGGCCGAATTTTAATCGATGCGCCTGAACTTATCTTTGGGAGCTTTGCAGATGGGGCACTCGTCCGGGGCCAGGCCCACGCTCACGTAGCCGCAAACGCTGCACACATAGTAATCCACACCCTCGGGGTCCATCATGCGGTCCAGAGCTTTCTCATAGAGCTTTGCATGACCCTTCTCCACATCCCTGTGGTAGCTGAAGATCGTTGCCGCCGGCGCGTTGCCCTCTTCATTGGCTGTTTTAATAAAATCCGGGTAGGCCTCTGTGGCAAAGTTCTCCCTTTCGAAGGCCGCCTGCAGGTTCTCCTGCGTATCGGCAATAGCTTCCAGCAGCCTCAGGTGGTGAAAAGCGTGTATCGCCTCCGATTCAGCAACTGCCCTGAATAGTCCTGCTACAGCGGGGAAGCCTTCCTGCTCAGCTTTGATGGCGAATGCCAGGTCCCTGATATTGGCCTTTGACTCCGCCGCAAAGCCTTCCTGCAAATTCTTCAACGTCCGGGTGCCCTTAATCCGGGTGCTTTCGTGCTTGACGAATTTATCCGAACCTGCGCCGCAAATAGGGCAACGTTCCGGTTTTTGCTCCGTTATCTCAAGATGCCGACAATGCGTGCATAACCACATATCACTCCTCCTTATATCTCTCTATCCCACAAACGCCATTATGCCCCGGTGGATCATGCTCACTGCAATAGCCGCCAGCAAAAGCGCGAAGACTTTGGATAGCGCCAGCACACCCCCATGCCCCAGCACCCTGACCAGCCTGTTTGCCTGAGCAAACAACAGCCATGATATCAGCAGGTTTACTATAAAGGAAAACGTGACCATTACAATATGATACTGGTCGGTCAGGATCAGCAGCGTGGTAAGCACGGCGGGCCCTACCACCAGCGGTGTGGCCAGCGGCACCACAGCTATGACGTCCTCGCCTGCGGCAGCCTGCGCTTCGAACATCTTGCCCACCACCAGCTCCTTGGCGCCCAGCAGGAATAGTATCAGCCCCCCCGCCACCAGGAAATCGTTCACCGTGATGCCCAGCAACAAAAAGATACCTTTTCCAACCACTATAAAAATAAGTCCCAGCCCCAGAGCGGTAATCAGGGCATTACGTATCACGCTGTTCCTTTTCTTATCAGCTAGGTCATGAGTAAGCGACAGCAGTATCGGCACAGTGCTGATAGAGTCCATCGCCACGAACAGCGGGACAAAGGTCAGCCCGAAGTCTCTGAGCAAGCTAAGTATCGTATCCCACATGGCGTTTTCCTTAATAGGATACCCGGTTAGCGCCGACGCGGCAAGAAGCTTGCAACGACCTCGCCGGCCCTTACGGCAGCTTCATAAAAGAAGCCGTGACCGGCATTCTCCAGTAGTATCGACTGAGCGCCGGTTATACGCTCTGCCAGATTTATTGAGTTTTGCGGGGGCACCAGCCGATCCTCCGCGCCGGCGATGACCAGCGTCGGCGACTCTATATCTGATAGTCGATCATAAGTGTCGTGTCCGGCGATAGCATCGCCCTGCCGCTGCAACCCATGTAGCGGCGCCGGGAACATCGTCGTGACCCTTACATATTCCTCACCCATTTCCGGGTGCGTCTCACGAAAGGCCTGCGTGCAGGTATAAGCCCACATCTCACGGGCCATTTGCTCAGGTGAAAGGCGTTTGCTCCGGTCGCCATCGAGCAGAAAAGCCAGCACCTCCGGATCCGGGTATACCGTATTTACCCCTCCGGGTATGGTGCACCCCAACACCAGACGATCTACCTTTTCAGGGTAGCCCAGAGCGAGCTCCTGGGCCACCATGCCGCCCATGGAGACTCCGAATACGTGCGCCCGTGCAATGCCAAGCGAACCAAGCAGCGCCGCTGCATCGCCTGCCAGCATCCTGGTGGTGTATGGCAGGTCCGGCTTATCGCTGCGTCCCGCGCCGCGGTTGTCGAAGGTTATCACATTAAAACTTTTCTCCAGCACAGGCCGCATGCAGAACCAGTGCCCGGCATGGTCCCCATAGCCGTTGATCATTAGCAGCGGCGGACCTTCCCCACCGATTTCGTAATAAAGGTTGACATCGCCTGCTTTGACCCTGGGCATATCAGTTTCCCTCCTCTATCAAATATGCCATCGATTTGCCCCTTTCAATTTGCTAAATAAATTCTGGCAGTGTAACGTTCACTGATATCTTACACATAA
>Ga0268281_1000875_pt1 | contig 19639 bp, 14 predicted proteins | sample saktaG_10_FD_190134 | JGI IMG/M metagenome (GOLD analysis project Ga0268281, IMG submission 190134) | Saline water microbial communities from Sakinaw Lake, British Columbia, Canada - sak_2011_5_24_50m | ecosystem: Environmental > Aquatic > Non-marine Saline and Alkaline > Saline ... | reverse complement strand
ACTGGTTGTCGATGACGGCTCCACCGATGCTACCGCGTCTGTGGCGCGGGAGGCCGGCGCCGAGGTTATCAGCCATGCCACGAGGAGGGGAGCCGGCGCGGCCACACGCAGCGGATTTGAAGCCGCACTGCAGCGCGGCGCGGATATAGTCATAACACTGGACGGCGACGGCCAGCATAACGCGGCTGAGATACCTCTGCTGTTGCAACCGCTGCTGCAGGACAAAGCGGACCTCGTCATCGGCTCCAGGTTTATCAAGCATGAAACGAATATCCCGGCGTACCGCAAACTGGGCGTGGATTTCATTACGTGGATATACAACCTGGGTAGAGACTTGAAGATTACAGATGCCCAGAGCGGATTCCGCGCTTTCAGCAGGAAGCTGCTGGAATCCATCGATATAACGCATGATGACTTCAGTTTCAGCGTAGAGGTGCTGGTCAAAGCCAGAAGAAAAGGTTTCCGCATCGCTGAAGTCCCGGTTACCTGTCTTTATCATGAACAGGGCTCCACATCCAACCCTGTGACCCATGGATTCAGTGTTGTGATTGCCGTCATCGGCATCCGCCTCTCCAATGTACTCTTCGGCAGAAGTAAAAAATGAAGGCCTGAACCGTATCGGGGTATAATAGGTCGGTATGAGCAGCTTTACCGATAAGAGGATTGCCGTAACCGGCGGCAGTGGGTTTTTCGGCAGGTACGTTGTAAGGAAGCTGGAGGAAGCAGGATGCGCCCATGTTTTCGTGGTGCGCAGCAAAGACTATGATCTCGTCGATAATGCTGCCGTTAAAGCCCTCTATGCCGATGCCCGACCCGAGGTTATCATCCACCTGGCGGGCAGGGTGGGTGGCATCGGCGCCAACCAGGCCAACCCCGGCTCGTTTTTTTACGACAACCTGATGATGGGCGTGCAGCTCATGGAACAGGCCAGGCTATTCGAAATCGAGAAATTCGTAGCTGTCGGCACGATTTGTGCCTATCCCAAATTCACACCCGTTCCATTTAAGGAAGATAACCTCTGGAACGGCTATCCCGAGGAAACCAACGCGCCTTACGGGCTGGCCAAGAAAATGCTGCTGGTCCAGGCCCAGGCATACCGGGAGCAGTACGGCTTGAACGCCGTTTACCTGCTGCCGGTCAACCTCTACGGCCCCGGGGATAACTTCGACCCTGCGTCGTCGCACGTCATACCCGCCCAGATCAAGAAGTTTGTCGATGCCGTCGAGAGCAGGGCGCCCGAAGTGGTGATCTGGGGCACCGGCACTCCGACGCGCGAATTTTTGTACGTGGAAGACGCCGCCGAGGCGGTGGCGCTGGCTGCTGAAAAATATAATAAGAGTGACCCTGTAAATATAGGCTCGACTTATGAGATATCCATCAGTGACCTGGCATTTTTGATCGCCCGTTTGACCGGTTTCAAAGGCCGTATTACGTTCGACACATCCAAACCCGACGGCCAGCCAAAAAGGCGTCTGGATACTTCCAGAGCGACAGTGGAGTTCGGTTTCACAGCCAGGACGGATTTCGAGGAGGGGTTAAAGAAGACCATTGACTGGTACCTGGCCGACAGGGACAACCTGAAATAACCCGCGCCGGCCGGTTCCCCCGGCGCGGCGCCGGCAAATATGTTGAAAGATGAAAATACTTGCCATCGTATCCACAATCGACCTCAGGAACAAGCTGGGATGCACCCCGGCCTGGTGGCAGTTGCTCAAAGCCTTCCACGAGACAGGGCATGAAGTGATCGTGGTCCCCTATTTGGGCGACGCTATAGAGAGCCTGTGGTGGCGGACCTGCGACAACCCCTGCGCCCGGGAAAGCATCATGTATAACGCATACCTGGAGGGGCGCAAGAAATCGGGGAAATCGCCCAGCCGGAGAACGTTGCTGACGCCGCTTGCCAACCAACTCATCCAGCGCTATATCAGGCCCAGATGGGAAGGACAGCTTACGTCGATCCTGGCGAAAGAAAGGGACATATCTTTACTTCTTTTCATGAGCGTTCCCATAACGCATTTTGCCGGCATCCCCACAAAGATAAAAAAACTTTTCAATACACCTTCTGTATTCTACGACGGCGATATGCCCACGATCCTGCCCAAATACACCGTCAGCAGGGGATTCAAGTTCAACTATTACCAGGGGGCCGATCTGTCCGAATACGACGCATTCTTCACCAACTCCAAAGGGTGTATCGCAGACCTGGAAGAGATGGGCGCCAAAAACGTTCACCCACTCTATTACGCTATCGATGCGGAGCTGGCCGCTCCCGTTGAGATAGAACAGGATATAGATATTTCCTTCTTCGGCTATGGCAGCGACTTCAGAGAGGAGTGGATGGAGAAGATGATCACCATCCCCAGCCGTGAGCTGCCGGGCGTCAAATTCTCGGTAGCCGGCGGCGGTTTCGGCATCGATCTTGGCAATGCCAAAATGCCGGGCGACCTATCATACAGCCAATGGCGGCAGTATTGCTGCCGCAGTAAAATCAGCCTGAATATCACGCGCTGGTCTCATACCAGCGTATATGCTTCATCCACAGCCCGGCCGTTTGAGCTCGCATCATTTGGAAGCTGTATCGTCTCTCAACCATATAACGGCATCGAGGAATGGTTTGATATCGGTGAAGAGCTGCTGGTAGTAAACAGTACGGAAGAGGCGGTACAGATTTACACGAAGCTGCTGTCGGACAAATCGTTGCGGGAGAAGCTGGGGAGCAGGGCAAGGGCGAAGGTGCTTAAAGAGCACACATACAAAAACCGGGCGTCCGAATTCATGCGGGTTGCAAGCAAGATTGGGAGATGATCACGGCAATTTCGATGATCCTGGCGAAGAGGCTGAGAAATGATCCCGCCCAATGATTGGGAACTAACGAGATTACTGAAGGTTGCCTTCACCCTTCTGGTAAGCCTGATTATATTGGCCGCCCTCGCGGACGGTAAGGCCGGCATACCGCTCCTGACCCAGGTTGCAGGTTTCGCTGTGATCAGCTTTATCCCCGGCCTGCTGCTGCTCAGGGCGATGCGCGTCCACCATACAAGCTGGATAGAGTGCATCGGATACTCCGTTGGGCTCAGCCTGGCACTGGTTATGTTCACCCTGGCGGCGGCCGATATTATTTTGCCTCTGACCGGCATCCTTCAACCCCTGACTTTGTGGCCGGTGACGATCACACTGTCAGTCATGATCCTGCTGCTGATGGCGGCCGCCTTTATCAGCGACAGGAATTACACCTGCGAGGTCAGGCAGGTAAACAGGAACAGCCAGCAATTGCCTGCCGTATTATCGCTGGTACTGCTGCCGGTGCTGACCATACTTGCAGTGCAATTGATAGACATCTTCGGCAACAACCTCATGATGATTTTCTGCCTGATCTGTATCGCAGGAATCGTTATCCTGGCCGCCTTTAACAAATTTATTACTACTAACCTATATCCTCTGGCAATTTACGTAATCGCCCTCAGCCTGCTCTACCAGACAACTCTCATGTCGCCCTACCCGGTCGGCTCCGACATTTATACCGAGTATCATTTCTACCAGCTGGCTGCCGCCGCCGGCTACTGGGATTATACGATTGCCAGCGCCGTGAACTCCTGCCTGAGCATCACCATGCTTGCGCCGGCCTACTCTCTGCTGATGAATATCGAGGGTATCTGGGTATTCAAAGCGATCTACCCCGTGCTTTTCTCACTGGTGCCGGTGGTGCTCTACAGCATTTTCAGCGGGCAGATAGGAAAGAGAATGGCGCTGTTGGCGGCCTTCTTCTTCATGGCGGTGCCCACCTTCTCACTCGAGATGATCGCCCTGTGCCGGCAGCAGGTTGCCGAGCTTTTTCTGGCGCTGCTGATCATGCTGCTGGTAACACAGCGGCTGAGCACTGTTCAGAAGATCACCATGGGCTGCGTATTCGCTGCTTCCATCATTGTCTCCCATTACGCAACAGGTTTTATCGGATTAATTTACATGGGGCTTTTTCTGCCCTTTATATATATCCTGCAGAGCCGCTGGTTCAGGTCTGCATGGTCATGGCTCAGCTCGAAATCAGGAGGCCTGCCTCCACCGGGTAAACCGGTTCATCCGGCAACCTTATGGATAATCGTGGGCGCCTTTTTCCTGGCCGGCTATGCCTGGTATTCATTCATTGCTTCAGGTATAAATATGGGGGTACTGAACTGGCTGTGGGGTTCGCAAACCGGCACGATTACTTCCGGTATATCTTCCCTGCCCGCCGGGCAGGGCTCCAGTTTCTTCGATTTCGGAGCGCGCGACGCACTAATCCGCACCGCGCTGGGGCTAGATTATTTCCAGGCCACGACCCAGGGCAAGATATTCAGAATCTTCCAGCTTATGACACAATTCTTGCTTGTACTCGGCATACTCAGGCTTGTCTTCAAACCCAAAGGCCTGAATTTCAGTATGGAATACCTGTCGCTGTGCGTGACAAGCTGCCTGTTGCTCGGGGCATGCATATTACTGCGCGGCTTTGCCGATCTCTTAAACACAACGCGCATGTACCATATAGCACTTATAACCCTGGCGCCCTTCTGTATCCTCGGCGGTGAAGTTATCTGGCTGTCGCTGACCGCGCTTTTGCGCAAGCTGAAACGGGCCCGCCCTTTAACCCGGGCCGGCGCAGCGAATCGCGATGGCCGTTTTCCCGGGTTGATAACTTTATTTGTGCTGATTCCCTATTTCCTGCTGACATCGGGGCTGGTCTATGAAGTGACCGGGCTGGATATCACGGACAACATCGACACCCCCTACTCTATCGCGCTCAGCAGCTACAGACTTGACCTCTCCGGCATCTTTTACCCGCAGGACGGCATAGCGGCAAGCTGGTTTTCACGGCATTCAGATGAAAAAACCAGCCTGGCTACAGATCAGCATTCGCACCGGATTATACAGATGCACAGCTATCGCGGTTCGCTCTCCGCAATATACCTGGTTGACGACTCGCTTGCCGCAGACAGCTACATTTACCTGACCAGGTGGAACGTGGCAAAGAATGAGCTGGCCTTCGCCATGTATCCAGGCCTGGTAAAAACCAACGCCGGGTTGAGGAAACATCTCAGCCTGGGAGAGATCCACTGGCTGCAAGCGGCCATCGATGAGAAAGACCTCATCTATAACAACGGGGGCGCCAGGATACTTGCTCCGCGCGGGCATTAAACGACGCTCAGTTGAGAATAATAATCCAGCAATTTCCCGGCCTCGTACGGCCAGTTGTATTTTGTTATGGCCGCCCTCAGCGCATTTCTGCCCAGCAATTCCCTGAGTTGCACGTTATCCCTCAAGCTAATCAGTGCCTCCCGCAGGGCATCTGCAGTATAGTCGATTGAGAGACCGACTTTCTCTTCTTCCGTCATATCTCCCGCATACGTGCCATTGGCGCAAACTATGGGCCTGCCGCATGCCATTGCCTCGAACTGCTTGTTTCCAAGCGCCAGTTTACTGTACTTATGGGCAGGATCGATCATCAAAAAGATACAGTCCGCCTCCATTGTCATCGGCAGGACCCGTTCCTGCGGCACACTGCCGATATACTCCGTATTCCCATATCTCCTGCACATTTTTTCGATATAAGTCACATAAGCGGGAACACCCAGGCCGCCAATCGTACAAAACACATTATCCAGCCCGCCTGCAATATCGATCAGGGCGGTTAAATTCCTCCATTTATCAAGCAACCCGATGTACAGGATTTTCAAGCTCTGGCCGCTGCCGGTCGGCCGGTATTCCTCTGAAACGGGATTTTTACAGTTCATCACCAGTATCGTCCTGGCATGGCTGATATTTTCATAGTATTTTTTCAGGGGCTCCGTAACTGTGATTATGGCATCGACTGAACCAAGCATACTGCGTTCCAGGTACAGGAAAAATCTTCCTACGGGTGACGGCAATACATCCATCATGATCAGGCCGTAAATCTCGTGCGCATCGTAAACAAGGGGCAAACCAAGCTCTTTCTTTATCCGAATTCCGGCCGGAAGGGTGTCGAAATCGTGGCAATGAACCACGTCGAATCTCTGACTTTTATGTAATTTTACGCCGTAACGGGCCGCCTTAAATTGCCATAACAGCAGCATCAGTCCGAACCGCAAAGGCCACATGAAACCGCTGCGGGGATTCGAAGCGAGTTTCAAGCGGATTACATCGATGCCGTCCATATCGCCGGAGGCGGGAAGATTACCCTCCCTGTCGCAGGCTATCACCGTCACCTTATGCCCGGCGCCCAGCAGGGATTTTGCCTCATTATAGACGCGCGGATCAGTGACGAATGGATTGGAGACCAGCATCAGTATATTCATGAAAAAAACGCCTTCATCCAGAGCTCAAGGTTTATAATGCGCCAGAAAGCGGCGGCCGACGCATCACTCTGCAATAGAGCATCGAGGTCACCGCCGATGCGTGTTGTGTTTATATAGCCGGAGCACATGCAGTCACGATGGGAAAAAAGACCCCGGATATTGCTTTTATTCTGAGACAGCCAGTGCTGCTGCGGTGTGGGAAAACCGAGCTTATCCTGCCGCCACCTGATGTCCTCAGGGAGCACGCACTTCATCGCTTCCCGCAGGATCCACTTGGTCCAGCCGTCATGGATTTTATAGGCTGAGGGAAGGGAGAAGGCGAATTCCACCAGCCTGTAATCGAGGAAGGGCACCCTGGCCTCAACCGAAAATGCCATCGAGTTTCTGTCTTCGTAGCGCAGCAGAACCGCCAGTTCGGTGGACACATCCGTCGCCAGGCGTTTCTGCAAATTGCAGTAGTCTCCCGTCAGGCCTTTAAAGTGCGCCATGCTGCCGCCGAAGTATTTCTTATCGAAGTCTTTTTGGACAAGTTTATGCATCTGCGTGCCCTGCAATGATGAATTCAGGCGTCTGCCTGCTATTTGCAGCGGGGCCGGCAAAAAATTATATACCGATACTGCGGCACTCATGGCGGCGGAGGCCGTCATGCGGGGCCATCCCGTAATTGCGGCGATTTTACCGGCCTCTTTGAAAGACTGCGCCAATTTACCCGCCAGCAAAAGGTTGATCAGGAAAGTCCCATAGTAAGGATGATAACCTGCCAGCAATTCATCCCCGCCCTGACCGTCCAGCAGCACCTTGACCCCTCTTTGCCTGACCTTCTGCATCACGCACCATTGAGCATAGATGCTCGTCCCTCCAAAAGGCTCGTCCTGGTGCCGGACCAGGGACGGCAGGTCCTGCCACATAATTTCACCGTCGGGAAAAACGTAATTCTTCTCCGCGTTGGTCCTCTGAATAACCTCCTCGATAAACTTCCGTTCATCGATTCGAGCATCATGATGACAGGAGCTGAATGTCTTCTGCCGGTCACCTGCAACGAGGGAGCTTGCAGACGCGTCATCGAACATAAGCCTGTTTGCCAGGCAAACAATGGAAGATGAGTCCAGCCCGCCGCTCAGGCAGGTGCCTATGGGCACATCGCTGCGCAGCCTCAGCCTGATGGAATCCTCCAGCAGCGCGGCCAGTTTGTCCGCGTTTTCACGCGCACCTGTATCTGAAACGTCACCGATATCTGCGTTTACATCGATCCGCCACCACTTTTTAACGGCAATATCACCCGCGACATCTACAACCAGGTAATGGCCGGGTTCAAGCTGCCTGACGTCCTTAAAAAAAGTGTCGGCCGAATAGCCCAGGAATCCCCACATCAGGTAGTTATAAACCACCTCCTCATTGACCTGCCGGGTTACCGCCGGGTGCTGTAAGAGTGCTTTTATCTCGGAAGCGAATGTGAACAGCCTGATGTCCGCATAATAGTAAAAGGGCTTTACGCCAAACCGGTCACGCGCGCAGAAAAGTTTCCTGCTACGGCAGTCCCACAGGGCAAAAGCCCACATCCCGTTGAATTTATTCAGGCAGTCAAAACCCCATTCCTCATACGCCTGCAAAATAACCTCGGTATCACTCTGCGTCATGAAGTTATGGCCCCTGCTCTTAAGCTCTTCCCTCAACTCAACGTAATTATAGATTTCACCGTTGTAGACGATCCAGCACTTACCATCTCGGTTGCACATCGGTTGATGTCCGGCAGGAGAAAGATCGATGATAGATAGCCGGCGGTGGCCGAAGGCCAGGTTGAAATTGCCGGAATGCGCATCGACGGAATCTATTTCAGACACCGGCGAATAGAGATACCTGCTCTCCCTGACAGCAGCGGGAGTATCCTTGCCGCCTGACGTCTTAAAGACGCCGTCCCGGGTATTAATAAACGCATACCCCTCATCATCCGGTCCACGGTGGCGCATACAACTTGCCATTCGCAACAGAAGACCGGTATCTACAGTAGCCTCACTAAAATTGCATAAACCAGCTATACCGCACATGTCTTTTCTGTTTGTTTACTTAACCATATTATTTTCACTACATAAATTCCGGCCAATAATACATCGGCCCTAATTCCACGGTGTATTGTAACTCTTGACCACACTTATTGCTTTTTCATCATCTTGCTGAACAAACCGTATATATATTTCAGTTCGTCGTTGCCTACCAGATGAAAAAGATAGACAAAGACTGAGAATACACCGATCAGAACAATCTTAATCAGGATATTTTGCCAGCTAACATCAATCAGCAGGAAATAAGCGAAACAAATAATGGCAAGTGATACAGTCAATATTCCCAAGAACGAGGTCAAACTGTATTTAAACTCATAGTACCTCTGTGATATATACACCAGCAGGATACACCATACAACGGAACTGATAAGTGAGGCAGTCGCCGCCCCCATCATTCCATATAGCGGTACAAGTAAAAAGTTTAGGCCCACGTTTACTGCGACGCCCACAATACTGATCCAGGTAAAATGAAGTGTCTTTTTAGCGATGTTTATCCCAAAACTCATTCTCAGCCCTATATAAAAAAAGGTTAAACTCAAAGTAAGGAAGGGTATTACCATATATGCAGAATAATAATTGGAAGAAGCAAAGATCATCAGTATCTCATGCGAAAAAATACTGAGCCCAACAACTATAAGCGCAGCAGCCGCAACAAAATAATTTAAAAGCCTGGTATATACCGCGCCGATATTATCTTCTTTGTAAGTCATGTATACAAACGGCCCCCAGGCCAGACCTGTGCTGATAAAAAACAGGGACGAAATGCTGGCTATTTGACCTCCGAGGTTATAAAGGCCCACATCCTCCAGACTCACGAATTGTGCCAGGAAATACCTGTCACAATTCTGCATAAGATAAATGGCTATCCCGTAGGGTACCAGTGGAAGCCCAAACCATAGAAGATCTTTTAACCGTTGCAAAGAAAACGCTAAAGAGAAATAACCCCTGGTTACTATCAAGTTGATAATTAAAAAAAGGGATGCAGAAATCAGCGTGGCAAGAAAGACGCCCTTTACACCGATTTTTAATACCACCACCAGTACGATACTGATACATACGGTAAGCAGCATGTTAGCTACCGACAGGATAGTATAACTGACAGGTCTCAGGTTAAACCTCAGTAGATTCAAACACAGCGTACTGCATATACCCACGGGTAAAGCAGCAGCAGCAATTACCAGGTACTGGCTGTCAGAACCGGTTTTAAAAATTAGCCTGGAAATTTGCTCCGAGAAAGCAATAAAGGCGAGGCAGCCGATAAGCAGGACGACGGCTAAAAAGAAAATGGTAGTAGAGGCTACTATTTTCTTTTCCTTATCGCTCTTATACTCTAAATAATACCTGCCGCTGGCATTATCCAGACCCAGAACCAATATGACAGATAGGAACATAATCGTTATTTGGACGAGGTTGATGACACCGTAGTCGTCAGGGGTAAAGATTCGCGTATAGATAGGGACCAGCAATATGCCGGCCAGCGGGATAGCCAGACCGCCTATGCCGTAGACAATAGACTGTTTTACGAACGGGAGAATCTTATCTTTCATTAAATAGCAGAATCCTTGACAGGGAAATGTGTGGTGTCCGCCTCCCCGGTTACTATAAGCCGGATGTAATCATCGGCAATTTTGCCGGGATCGTGATACCGCTCCACGTATTGCCTCCCCTTTTCGCCCAGTACACGCCTTACGTCAGGGTCTTCCAGCAGCATCTTAAGGTTCTGGTAAATATTATCGGGATTGGTGTGAATAACCGGCAGTTTTTCCTGGAGACCCGAAAATGCGTGTACATTCCCTCCCAGCACAGCGCATCCGGAAGCCATCGCTTCTATTGCGAACATACCGGCCCCAAAAGCAAATAACTGGTCGACTGCTATATCTCCCTCGGAGAGAATTTTACGTACTTCTGCATTACTGACTCCCCTAAGTAATCTGAACTCAAATTGATACCCCTCTTGTTTTAGCCGCTCGGTTGCTTTTACAATATACGTTGTACCCTTAAAAGCCTCTTCGCTTGGAGCATGAATTACTATGGGGATAGAGTTCGGGTTGTTATTATATCTAATATTGCTGATATCCACAGGAGCGTCGATTGTATGGTATGGCCTGGTTAACAGTTGGGAATATTGCGGCGCGGAAAGTATATGCGTTGCAAACTTTTCCACCATATATAGCATCAGCTTTTTACGCCTCAATTTCCACTGGCTTGCCTTCCGCTCAAGAGCTAAGCGTTCCTGGCTCATATAATATTTTAAGCCAGCCCTGTCAGCAGTATACTCAAGTGCCCTGTAATATCTTATGTCATCCCCCACAAATTGCATTATCGTGCACTTGTTGAATATTTTAAGAATGGGAAGGTCTAAGTTGAAAGGAAGCAGTGTATCCCCATATTGGAAGATAAATGTATTACAAGTCGGGAAATACTTTACAAAGCAGTATCCCCAGCAGTATAAATAACAGAATAACTTTTTAAACCTGTTCAAGCGCTGGATATTCGGCATCAGGACTTTATCATATTTCATCCCGTCCTGGAACGGCCCTGCTCCTATGGTGACAACAGTAACCTTCGCGCCTTTTTGTTTCAAAGCGTCTGCAAGTATGGCATTTATATTGGCAATCTCAGTGGGGCCAATGAATATCCTTAAATCACTTTCATGCATAAGCCGGCTCTCTATTACAGTATAGTATTACGGCCTAAAAAACCCATAAAAAACAGAGGGCCGGTATGTTCACCTGCCCCCTGTAAATTTATTTCACCCTTTTTCATTAGTTTGGAACTAAACCAGTCGCTGTCCCTATGACTACCTTCTCACCCCCCTGTCTCTCGCACCAGACATCGAGTACAAATCTGACTCCGGAACCTTCTGCCTGCCTGGACTTGACAATTGCTTTAGGCAACAACTGATCCCCCGGGGTCACGATAGCAATAAACTTCAAAGTCATCTTTCCCCCCATTAACCATTTCTCCCCAAAGGCGTTTATCATCAACTCTGTAAGGTAACCCTCAAACATAGCGCCGGAAGCAGTACGTTTAGGCAAACCGGATGCCCGTGCAAACTCAAGGTTGGTATGGATTGTTTTCTTAGGCCAGTCAGGGCCTCTGGGAAACCCCCCTGAGAAAGCAAAAACCCTCTCGTCAGTGATCGTTTTTAGTTTCCCTGTTAACTCCAACCCTACCTGCGTATCTTTATTAATATTCTGCATCTCCCTACCCTCCACCACTAAAGTATGTATCGCCAAACCTTCTCTTGATTATCTGCAGACCATCGTCATCGACAATCAAGGCCTCTTTAACCTGATACCGCCGGCCCTTCTTTTCGTATACTTCAACAACCTTCCAGGTCACAGTAAAAGTCTTGCCCACCCGTCCAGGATTTAGATATTCGATTTCTTCCCAGGCATGGACAGCGGCCATTCCGTAGGGAAGATAAAATGATGGACTCCTGGTAACATTGCTCCAGACAACTAAGAGCGCAGGATGCACAACCGGAGGCCCAAATTCGGTGACCTCACGATACCTCGGGTGATAATCTTCTACTGATTCCAGGTACTGTTCATTGAATTCCGGCGTAACCCGAAAGCTAAGAGGACCAAATTCGTCACCCAGTCCTATTTGATCGGCATGTTTTTTCTCTTCCATATACACTCCCACCTTGTCAATTGATAACCTTCTTCAACCATGTTTTATATTACCAATATATACGAGTACGGTCAATAAAATTGCAGGTATGAAATGATGTTTCAGTCCTGCGAGTCTATTCAACTTTTTTGATCACTTTTGCCGGCACCCCGTAAGCAAGCATGCCATCGTCAATACTCTTTGTAACCAGTGAACCCATGCCAATAATCGCATTGTTGCCAATGCTGATGCCATCTCTTATGCAGGCCGCCATCGATATCCGGGCATGATCCCCTATACGGCAACTTCCACCTATAACGCTCCTGGTTATAATAAGGCAGTGTTGGCCAACGACCGTCTGATGACCGATAGAACATAGATGCCCCAGCTTAGTGCCCTGTCCGATGACTGTGTCACTAAATACCCCTCGCATTATGCTAACGTTGCTACCTATCCATACATCGTCTTCAATAACAACACTACTGATGTGAGGCATATCCTCAAATTGTCCGCTCTCGTTTTTGGCGAATTCCATTCCCGGCGCACCTATTACTGTCCCTGCATGAACAACTACTCTTTCTCCAATTTTGACGCCGCTATATACATATACATTCCCATGAATTATTGTACCCTTCCCAATTCGGCATTTCCCTATGTAACAGTTCGGCCCGATACAGACCTCAGGATGTATCCTGGCGTATTTATCTATAACCGCAGTAGGATCGATGCCAAACTCCGCTTTGTCCTGAAAGAACGTCTGCATAGCTCTTGTCAAAACCAACTTGGGATTTGCGACGAGGATAAGTGTTTTATCTCTATAGTCTTCTTCACCAAATTTCATCTCATCTGAGCAAATAATAACAGAGGCCTTTGATTTCCTTATAAGCTCCAGGGCGCTTTTATCCTTTTGAAAGCAATATGATAGTGTCATTTCATCAGCATCCACAGGAGAAGCCACTGATAATACATAACCTTTAATTGCGCCCATTACGCGGATATTACCTGATATTGAATTGCATAACGCTTTTACGCTGACTTTTTTTCCTGGAGATCGTTTTGTAGTTGCCATCATCTTTCCTTTTAGTAGGGGAAAGCTCAATCCTGTGCGCGATCCCCTGCGATATATGCTTCGTAAATTTCTTTACAGGTATAGTTGGCCAGTTTGTTGTCACTTATGTGTCTCAGTAGTTGCTCGAATAAAGTGCCGATTCCCGTCCCGGTATGGCGATATTTCTGTAACAATTCGGGGTTCTTTAAATATTGTTTGAAGCTAACATAATGGCTGTCAGAATTTGTATTTGCGAAGATATGTATCGGGTGGAACATATACACTTTCAACCCGGGGTTATTTACCCCCAACAGGGAAAGTTCGAAATCAAACCCAGCCAGGTAATGATAATCATCTCCCCAGTAGCAGGGAATGCTGACCAATTTGTTCAAGCAACGATAGGGACGGAGACTGCTAACTAAAGGGATAAAGGCATTCGCTTCATAGCTAAAACCGGTATCGATAAAAAGCTGGAGTAATGGCCCTGACGTAAGCAAACAGTGGGAACGGATCCCCACGGCTTCCGGATATAGGTCTTTGAGGACTTTGATAGTTTTATTATAGTCGTTATTTTGCTCGAAGTTAGGGTGAAGACCGATTTCATAGCGGCTACTGTCCAGTGTTTTCAGGTAATTCGAACTGTGAGTCGCAAAGAAAGTTACCTTTACTTGATACTTCTCAAGTAAATCAACAGTATACCGGATTATTTCATCTGCAACCCAATCAATATCGATTGTGATGGCAATCTGATCTCGTATGTCGTCTTTCATGTTTTATCTACATACCATTATTGTAATTTTGGCAATGAGCTTTTTGCCTTATTATAAGACGTCCGGGCATCGCTTCTGATTCCACATAACACTTCAGTTGCATGTCTTTACAGTACTACTTTGGGTCGCACACCAACCTTCTTACAAGGAATGCCCACATTGATACTCCAGGGCTCTATATCCCTATTGACAAAGCTGCTTGCGCCAATTATCGCTCCTGCACCGATGGTAATATTGGGCATGATCGTACAATTGGCGCCGATATAAGCATCATTTTCGATAACCAGTTTGCCAATTAAAACTTTATTATGGCCTTCAGGCACGTGGTCCACCATTCTCAGTCCCTCTTTATGTGAATATGCCGCTGATAGGAGAATGCTCCCAACCCCCACGGACACATAATCACCTATGATTGTTTCTCCGCCCCCCCAGATAAGGGAACGGACCTGCAGATCTGAATATTTTCCGATATAAGTGCCCGTTCCTCCCCAGATGAACACAAAGTCACTTATACGAGAGAAATCTCCTAATTCTACAACCTCCGGCCTGCATATTTTAGCTAATGGATGGATACGAACCTCCTTACCACATTTTTTAAGTTTATCTTTTACATTTTCGCCCATTAATTCAAAACCGGGCAGATTTCCACAATCACTTATATCCATTGGCGCCGTCCCTCTTATTATTAGTTTGCTCTTCCAAACGCTAATTGTAACTGTGATTTATAACAATGCATTAGAGATATTATAAAGCGACCTGCCAACTACTAAACCATCATACGTTTTCTTTTTTCTATTAGAAAGTTGAATCTTCCGCTTTGCATTTCCTTCTTATAGTCTTCTAACATTTCTGCAATAGAGAATCGCGGATACCATCCTAAATCTTTCCTGGCCTTACTGATATCGTAGAGGAAAGGATCTATAGAATTCTGTTTATCTGGACGTAATACTATTTGAGAAGGACGATCAACCGGAGAGAATGCCTTTACAATTGCTTCAGCTTCCTCTTTTAAGGATAGCGCTTCTCCGGATGCTATATTATACAATCCACTGGCAGTGTTGCTCTTTATCGCTAAAATAATGGCGCATATCACGTCTTTAACGTATATGATGTCTCTTCCTTTATCACAATCGCCCCATAGTTCGATCACCTCTCCCCTGATAGCCTTCTCAATAAAAACCTGAAATCCCGTTTTTTCAGGCTTGCCGTCCCTGAAACCTTCCATATGGGGACCATAACCGTATACTGGTGGCAATCTCAATATTACGCCTTTCAGACCGTATTGCTGTCTGTAATGTTCCACACAGTCCGCCGCGGCGCTCTCTGAGATGCTGTACATGGCAAAATTGCCCGTGTACTTAATAGCCTTGATATCATTCTCCGTAATAATCTTGCCCTGCTCCCATAAACCCTGAACACTCCTGTGGGATATTGTATATATTACCTTGCCTGCACCGGTTTTTCTGCAATAATACAATATATTCAGTGTCCCGAGCGTATTTACTTTTATATAGTCAGCCGGGTTATATTTTTCCTTTTTTACATTGGCAGGTTGCAAACAGGCCAGGTTGACTACGCAGGATATCCCTTTTTGCGGTAGCTTGCTGAATTCCTTTTCTTCTGTAATATCTACCCGGATAAAAGGGATTCCTTGTCCGCAATAATATGATTCCCCAAGTTTATCCAGGCCAACGGCCAGCACATCATAACCTTCATTGATTAGCTGGCTAACCAAATATGTTCCTATAAAACCTTCAGCTCCAAAAACTATTATCATATACCAATCCTACAGTGTAGGTATTAGTCCAACTATTTAGCATTTACCTAATTTTAACAGATTATTATAAATTACAGGATACATAACTCACTCCTCTTCGTACTTGACCTCTTTTACAAAATCAACTAATAGTAACTCGGTCAGGCCCTTGACCTCGGCGTAGGGAGTATTACTCCTTTCTTTGTTTAGTTTGCGTATACTGATAAGAATAAGCCATTTATTCTTTCGAATAGCAAAAAGGAATTTACGCAAAATAGTTTACTTGACCTGCTGCCAAATTCTACGTGCGAATCACAGTCGATGGAATATGATCACGTAAGAAAAAAAGGAAAGGTTTTTACCTTTATTATAATACAGCCGCCAGTTCCCAACTTCAGATATTCAGTTCAGCTTATTGGGTCAGTATTAGAGAAGGCAACAGAGGTCTCTGAGGAGTCATGTATTTGACAGATTATCGTTACCGTCTGATATAATCCACTCCAAGTGCGTATGCGTACGGTTAAAACGCATAACGAATTCTGTTTTTCCTTGTCGTTTATTTTTCTGTAGTGGAGGTAGCATGAAAATTAAGGTGCCATTGATCAAAATGGCCTTCACAATGTTTCTATCATTTATCATCTTGTCATCTTCCTTTTTCCCGTTGCAAATTGTTAGTGGATCCGGTACCTTGTACCAAGTCCCGTTCTCCCCGCACTATCCCGGAAGCAATACGGCCTGGTGGCAATATCAGTTTGACGGATATGGCGCCGATCCGACTCATGGTGCTTTTGACAACTATAATTGTGGGCCTTCGTCCGCTGCCATGGTCATCAACTACTTAAAGCATCCCATAGGTGACACTAACAGGGTGACCACCACCTACCGGACGGTCATATCATCTGCCTATCCGAAGGTACATTGCACGGCCCGATGGAATTATTGCAAGGGTAATGGTCATCCAAATGGATATAATAGTACAGATTGGGATGACTACGGATACGGATCAACTGCCAGTGAAATAGAAGATGCGCTCAATTCAGAAAGCATCTTGTGGCACACTATAACAGGATACCAGTGCGAGAATAACGGAACCGGCATAACAAACCTCAAGAACGCCTTATCCCTGGGCAAGTTATGTATATGCTTAGTAAAGCCGATATATTATCGTACCACCGAGTACACATCAAGTCATTGGGTAGTGGCATATGGCTATGATAGTGATTATATTTATATTAATGATCCTGGGTGGACCACCGGACAGGGATATGCGGCCACTCAATCTGGTTTTGGTAACGCCCTATGGAAGGTTACTGAATTGTCTACCATTATCGTCATTGACTCCACCTTTGGCACTGCACCTATCGTCTCTGCCTTCGACGTGCTGCAGCCACGATCTATCTCTTTAGGGCAGTCCATAACTGCAACGTACACTGTATCTGACCCAAGCGGTCCTAACTTGCAGAAAGTGGAACTGTGGCGAACAACGGATACTTCAAATTGGCCTCAACCTCCAAATCCCCTCTATCCAACGACAATTTCTGGATCATCCCATAGTGGGCAATTTGTAGATACGCCACCTTCTATCGGAACTTATTGGTATGGAATTCACGTGATGAACAGCACCAACTGGGGTCATGAACAAACGCCTATACAAGTCACGGTAAATAATACACAGTACACATTGTCAACTAGCATCGCGTCAGGCAGCGGCTCAATAAGCCCTGCCAGCGGAACTTATAACTCCGGCACCGTTGTAACTCTGACAGCAACCCCTTCTTCCGGGTATCAATTCTCATCATGGAGTGGTACCAATAACACCAGCATAAATCCTACTACAGTAACCATGAACTCAAATAAGAGCGTAAGCGTTAACTTTACTCAAATTCCGCCAACGCAATATTCACTCTCCACCTCTGTCGCGTCAGGCAGCGGCTCAATAAGCCCTGCCAGCGGAACTTATAACTCCGGCACCATTGTAACGCTGACAGCAACCCCCTCTTCCGGGTATCAATTCTCATCATGGAGTGGTACCAATAACACCAGCATAAATCCTACTACAGTAACCATGAGCTCAAATAAAAGCGTAAGCGTTAACTTTACTCAAATTCCGCCAACGCAATATTCACTCTCAACCTCTGTCGCGTCAGGCAGCGGCTCAATTAGCCCTGCCAGCGGAACTTATAACTCCGGCACCGTTGTAACACTGACCGCAACCCCTTCTTCCGGGTATCAATTCTCATCGTGGAGCGGCACGAATAACACCAGTATCAATCCCACTACTGTAACAATGAACTCAAACAAGAGCGTCAGCGTTAACTTTACCCTAATTCCCCCAACGCAATATACCCTCTCGACCAGCGTCGCGTCCGGCAGCGGCTCAATAAGCCCTGCCAGCGGAACTTATAACTCCGGCACCGTTGTAACGCTGACCGCAACCCCTTCTTCCGGGTATCAATTCTCATCGTGGAGCGGCACGAATAACACCAGCATAAATCCTACTACAGTTACAATGAGCTCAAATAAAAGCGTGACGGCATATTTTTCGCAAAATCCTATACAATACACGCTTTCGCCCAGTATTGCTTCCGGCAGGGGCAGTATAAGCCTGAGCCCACCAGGTGGCACATACAGCGCAGGGGTCACTGTTACGGTTACTGCTACTCCTGAACCAGGTTATAGTTTCATAGAGTGGATCGGTACCGACAATAACGGAATTAATCCTACTACTGTAACGATGAACTCAAATAGAAGTGTGACGGCATATTTTACTGTAAATCCTACGACACTATATATACTTTCGACCAGTATTGCTTCGGGCAGCGGCAGTATCAGCCTGAACCCATCAGGTGGAACATACAGCGCAGGGACCACAGTTACAGTTACTGCTACTCCCTCATCAGGTTATAGTTTCAGCAGCTGGAGCGGGACCAATAACAACAACATCAATCCAACTACTGTGACCATGGACTCAAATAAGAGCGTAAGCGTTAACTTTACTCAAATTCCGCCAACTAAATATTCACTCTCAACTAACATCGCGTCAGGCAGCGGCTCAATAAGCCCTGCCAGCGGAACCTATAACTCCGGCACCATTGTAACTCTGACAGCATCTCCTTCATCCGGGTATCAATTCTCATCATGGAGCGGTACCAATAACACCAGCATAAATCCTACTACAGTAACAATGAACTCAAATAAGAGCGTGAGCGTTAACTTCACCCAGATATCTTCACTTAACAAGCTGGTCGGCGCTAACGATACCACCGCGACCGGCAACGAGGACGCCAACTACTTCCTCCTCGATAAGTTCACCGCGGAAGCTAACGGCTCCCTCAGCCAGATCAGGGTCAAATGCGGCGCGGCCGGCAACGTCAAGGTGGCCATCTATAACGACAACTCAGGCAGCCCCGGCAGCCTGCGCAGTTCCCTCAATACCGACACGCCTGTAGTCTCTGGCTGGAATCAGATCAACATAACACCAACCCAGGTCTCAGCAGGCACCCCTTACTGGCTCGCCCTTATCTCCGATTCACGCTGCGTGGGTTATAAGTCTACCGGCGGCACCGGCCGCTATAAGTCCGCGAGCTATTCCAACTTCACCTTCCCCAACACTCCCTCAGGTTTGTCTTCCTGGACAGGCTATCACCTGATCCAGGGCTGTGGATCAACAGGAGGAGACTCCTCACCCACCATCGGCTTCAACCCTCCCAGCTTCACATTCAATGCCACACAGGGAGGTTCCAACCCTGCCGATCAAACGCTGAATATCTCCAACACCGGTGGCGGCACCCTCAACTGGTCGCTGTCAGATGACGCAAGCTGGCTGACCCTCTCCCCAGCCAGCGGCACCAACTCCGGCTCTCCCTCTCTCTCGGTAAACATCTCTGGCATGTCTGCTAATACGTATAACGCCACCATTACCATCTCCGCCACAGGCGCTACCACTCAGACCGTGCCTGTGATACTCACCATCGCGCCATCAGGCGGGACACTTCAAAAGCTGGTAGGCGCCAACGATACCACCGCAACCGGCAACGAGGACCCCAACTACTTCCTCCTCGACAAGTTTACCGCGGAAG
>Ga0268281_1000872_pt1 | contig 19693 bp, 24 predicted proteins | sample saktaG_10_FD_190134 | JGI IMG/M metagenome (GOLD analysis project Ga0268281, IMG submission 190134) | Saline water microbial communities from Sakinaw Lake, British Columbia, Canada - sak_2011_5_24_50m | ecosystem: Environmental > Aquatic > Non-marine Saline and Alkaline > Saline ... | reverse complement strand
TTTACCTTCACTTTGCTATATTTTTTAATAAACTTCTCAAACAAATCTATTTGTTTTTTAACATTAACAAAATTAAAAGCAATCTCATAATAAAAAGGTTGATTATAAATTTTCCGTATCATGTTAATTTAATTTTGATTCTTCAATCTAAATTTTATTTTCAATTAATTCTTCTCAACTTTAAACTAAATTTACTATAATTCATCTCTGGAAGTATCTCCTATATCTTCTTCAAATTTAACTTCTTCTTTAGATATTTCTTTTATTTCTTTACTATCAATCACTGTAAAATACCTTATTGGTTTATTCATTTCTTTTGTAATTTTGATTTCTGCTAAAACACCATTGCTTATCTCTTCAAAGACCCATAATTCATCTGCTTTTTCAACTAAATTGTTATTTGCCTCTCTAATTTTATCTCTATCAACAGTGTCTGACATAAAATATTCAAAAAGCATAAAAGGATTTAAAGGAATACAATCTTTTTCTAAAACAAATTTAGAAATATGCATTTTAAAATAAAATAACTTTTTGGAAAACGCTGTAAAAATTAGTTTCATATTTTTTATCGCTACTTACTTAAATTAATAATTATATTGTATAACTGACGATGAAGAGAAGTTGTAAAATATTTTTTAAGTTCTTGTGGTTTCACCCATTTAATCTCAACAAATTTTTCGCCTGCTTTTTCTTTTCCTCTAATAGCTTCTGCTAAATAATATATTGATAAGAAGCGACGATCTTCTGGATAAGTTTTTGCGAAAAGAATATTTTTGACTCGAACTTTTAAGTTTGTTTTCTTTTTAACTTCTAATTTTAAATAATGTTCCAAATTTTGCTTATAGCCAGGACGTCCTCCTGGAAATCCCCAACCAAGTTTCTTTATATAGGGATCTTTCTCTCTTTTGCCAATAAGAATCTTGCCTGTTTTGAAATCAAAAACTATGGCTAGATAGTTCACCACAAATACTCCTCTTTTAAATTGTGACCAATTAATTTTTTTCATTATTTTATTCTACCAAAAAACCGCCTCCACCGAAAGGTAGAAACGGTAATGATAATTCTTAAAAATTAAATATCATTATTAATCAGATGAAGGCAAGGAAATAATTATAGACATATAATAATGTGATATTAACCCGCCTGATAAACTTTTGCCTACTCTATCTATTATTTTCGAAGATAGTGATGGGTTAAATAATGAATCCCAAGACATCTCTCCAAAATCTGGCTTTACTACAGTTAAAACAAATTGCGTTAAAATTCCTGAAACTAATGGTGTAATTATAAAAAACATTAATATAAAAACCAATAATCCTTTTTTCCAATCAAATAATTTCGTGAAATAGATAGAAATAAGAAAAATTATGTAAGAAACTATAATAAATGAAAGTATATGTAAAACAGATGTTTTTATAAATAAAAAATTGTTAAACCCTAGGTAGATTAATACAAAAAGAAACAATAATATCTCATATATTAAAAAGGCTTTAAATACATAAAAGAACTTAACCTTTCGATTTAATATTTTAGTTAAGACAAAAAAGATTGCTAATTTTATAATAAATACGGAAATAAAGTATATTATACTGATGATAATTAAATTAGTCATAATGTCTTATTTTTTAATTAATTTTTTAACTTTTTATTTAACTAAAATTACTCAGCAATGAACTTTATTTAATAGATAATCTTTTCCGTTTAACAATAATCTCCCTGAGTAGTTTTTTCGCTATTCCGCTATGAGAATAAAATGGATGAATTTCTTGCAACATCTTGTCCATTCCTTGTTTAGCTGGTTGAATCTTATTTAAAATTCTCTTTGCAAATACTAACAAGCAAGCTTCATATAATTTTCTCTTTTTTTGATCCTTTTCTGGCGAAGCAGCAGAGAAAGCATATATATTATATGAATTATTAAAAACTCTTTGGAAAATCCATAGTGCTCTCTTCATGTGCCAATCTGAGGTTATTAAAAGAATATGTTTCCAATTCTTATGTTTTTTAACAATCTTCTCTGAAAAAATTGCATTACTTACTGTATCCAAAGACTTCATTTCTAAATATATTCGGGCAGGATTAATCCCTTTCGCTATTAAATATTTTTTCATGGCCTGGGCTTCAGTAATCTTTGGCTTATTTCTTTTAAGTCCGCTGCAACAACCACTTAATAAGATGGGTATATCCGAAAACTTGTTCTTTCTTTCCAAGAAAACATTAAGCCGTTCCTTGGTAATTTTGGAAACTGCTCCTTGCTCATTAATTCCACAACCTAAAATAATTATTACATCAATTTTCTTCATATTTCTCATGACATTTTTATAATTTTTCCTTGAACATTTTGGTTAAAAATGATTGGTTGTTTTCTTCAAAATTTTTATTTCAAACCTTGCAGCACTAAAATAATAGTTAAACAAATCATTGCTGCTGTAAGAATAATCATAATAATATTGGAACATTTTATGGCTTTATTTAATTTAGAAATATTTTTCTTTAACTCATCTAGTCTATAATTAATACCAGTTAAAACTGGGAGATAGTTGATTTTTATTTTTTCATCCACAAATTTTATTTCTCAATTAATTCCTCGACTTTTGTTTTTATTATAAATTTAGTCCACCTAAATTATTGATTGTTCTCTCAACTGTTCCAAGGCAATCTTGGAAGACATGATAAATCTCTTTCCCTGAGAATCTTAAAACTCTCCAGCCAAAACTCGCCAGCTGATTATTGCGTTGCCTGTCTCTTGCTAGCGCGTCTGGAAGAGTATGATATTTTTCCCCATCACATTCAACATCAATATTTCCCTTACGGCAAAATATTCCAAAGTCCAGACAGTAGTTCTGTCCTCCGGCTCTAACATATACTTGTCTTTCGGCTTCTATTTTACGTCTTTTCATCTCTTGATGCATCTTCTCTTCTAACGGACTGGTATCATACAAATCATTAATCTCCTCTGCGGCAAATAACTTTTGATAAGTGGTGGGAATATGAATAATCCTTCTCCATTTTCTGCTTGGAATCGGCTTGGGCAGTTCTTTAATCTGTCCTAAATGGAATTGATAATAATCTTTTTGGGCTCTTTTATGCTCTAACTCCTCTGGAAAAAGTTCAATCCTTTTTTTAGTTTCTATATTTAAAACAGGCGCATAATAAGCCACTTTATATTGATATTTCTCTCCGAATGCTTTTGGAAAATAAAAAGCAATGTATTCCGCAGAAAAAGCAGTTTTAGGAGCCGACTTAACTGGAATATGGTACCAGTTCTCTTCTTGTATCACATCCCAGAGACTTTTCCTGGGAACTATGCCAACTAAGGCTGTTTGTTTTAACATATTTCTTTGATTAATCTTCTCAACTTTAATCTAAGTTTTGATAATTCTTAGCTTATTTTTTATCACTTTTTAGTTCAAGACGGTCTATACCGTGATTTTCAAATTCCTGTCTGTATTTTTCGTAAATTTCATGAACTCTATCTGGAAGCCAACCCTTATTCTCTCTAATATATTGCTTTTCTTTCTCCGTGATAGTTCTTTCAAAATCTCTTTTCCCCATTCTAACTTCTAATTCACTCCAAAAAATATATTCATCGTAATCTTCTACTATTTCGTCTATCTTTTCATATATTTTATCTTTTAAAAGAGTTTTCCCGTGAAAATCTTCAATTAAATCACTGCAACCGAAATCCTTAGTATATCTTAAAAGATATTCTTCTAAATCCTTTGTTTCGTCCGACTTCTTCTTATAATCAGTCCCTGACAGAACATCGCCTAAAATTCCCAACACGCTGTTTGCAATGTTACTCACTTTTAATAAATTTATAAATTGTTCTTTTGATAGCTCTATTTTCATCTTTTTATTTAATTTAATTTCTCCTTACTTTGGTTAAATTTTGATTATTCTTATAAACGCAATAAACTTTGTGCTAAATTTATTGGTTTTGCGGCACAAATATGCATTGGCTCTCTTATATCAAGTGTATTATTTGTTTGCGATTGTATTCGAAAAGATATAGACATAACTCCAATTACCTTGTTATTTTTTTTATTTAAAAGAGGGCAACCACTATTTCCGGGGTTGCTAATTGCGTCTATAATAATCCAATTTCTCATTGTAAGATCTGTTATAGGATTTTTGATATTACTTATTACCCCTCGATTAACTATCAACGTAACACCAAATCCATCATTAATTAGCTGGGCCGCGTATGGAAAACCTATAAAATAGACGTCATTTCCAACATCTATTTCATCTGAATTTCCTAATTTTAATGGCCTAAGTAACGTCTTCTGGTAATCTGAAACTTGTAAAATAGCTAGATCATTATCAGTGTCTCTATTAATAATAGATAATGGTAGCCATCTATACTTATCTATACCTTGTTCAGTCATAACCATTGCCTTTAAATTGGCTATTTGTTGTGGTTCAAGTTTATTAAAAAGGTGATTGCAACTTAAAATTCTACCGTTATTTGTAATTGAAAAACCACTTCCGATTATACTTACTTGGTTTGGATTTGGGGAAAATCCTATAGCTACAATAGATGGTTTAGTTTGTTTTATTTTTTTCTCAAATGAAAAGAAAAACATAAATTTATTATTTTTGACTTCGGGCTAAGTTTTGATTATTTTACCATTTCATAGATTAAATGCGCTATTCTTTTTTCTCTCTTCGTCGCCTTATAGAAGTGAATCTCTGTTTGATTTTTTGGCCAGTTCCCTGTTCTATTACGAATTAAATAAACAATCTCTGCTTCAATTGCTTCAGTTCTATCAACATTTTCTTTCACGAACCAAAATATAAACAAATCTAATTTAGTATCTAAATCTTTAAATTTGTATCCGTGATATCCTCCTTTGCCTTTTGCTTTTAACCCGTGCCTTAAACGAGCTGCTATACTTTGCGAAGTAATCCCAACATAAATAATATCGGATCTATTCTTTATAATATATATCTTAGGCAATTTGTTTTTTGTAACAGGTTTTCCAAAATTATTTACTTTTATTATTTCAGCTATATCACTTTCTTTCTCAAATGGAAATATTTCCTGATTCTTTATTTGAATATGATAATGATAATAATTTTTAAATTTCTTCATCGTTGAATTTAAATTACTTTTTATTTTTCTTCTTTTAATTCAAGTTTTAATTATATAGATCGTCAAACTAACATTTTTTAACTGTCTTTTGTAATCTTACTTTTTATGATCCAAATTGTTTCTTTTCTAGTTTAAACTTAATTTTATAAGTATAAAATTCAATATTTGAAGTAACAGATAAGGCTCTACGGATTTTTATATCATCTTCTAGCGCAACAATGACCCCTCGTACTATTTGATTGCTTTCTGCCAGTTGATCTTTGACATATCCCATATAACGTTGTGTTTGTCCAACAACTAAATCACTAGCTCTTCCTTTTTTAAGTTCTATAACTAATAATTCTTTTTTGTTCTTGCTAATTGCTAAAATGTCAATTGGCCCAGTATCACTGGGATACTGTTGTCCAACTATTTCACCATTTTCTTCATAGATATCATAATGTTTGCCAAGTTCAGTTGATTGCCAGTTTTTTACTAAAAAATCTTCAAGATGTTTTTCTAACACAAAAACACTTGGGTCTTCTATGGTTTCATCCGTAGCAATGATCGACGACGGACGATTACCTGATATAAATGATTCTATTTCATTAGCATATTGTGAAATTTTGCTTATTGTACCAATTGATCCCGTCGAATTTTTAAGAGAATTACTCATTTCATTTCGTGGAATAACGCAAGAATACCAACGCACATTCCTACGATGTGGCAAAACTTGATTCTTATGATATTCGTATTTTCCAGCTATCTCACCAATAAAATAATTTCCTTGCCCATCTGGACATAATACAATGTCCCCCATTAATATTCCTTTTCCAACGGTATATAACATCCCACAAGCAAGACCAGCAGAAACTTTTGTCGTACCAGGATGTTTTTCAATATACAAGGGTATAAATTTACTATTGAATTCACGCCAGCTATCTGGAAATTTATTTGTTAGATCGATATCCTCAAGCCAACCCACCCCAATAAAGTTTCCATTGTATGCTTCTTCGGCATATACGCTTCTTTTGCCCAGCATTATGCGATAATAATTTTTCATGAATTTTATTTCTTAATTAATTCTCTAGTTTTTTGTTCAGCTAAAATTGATTAGGTTATTTTTATTGTTTTACTTCTTTTATGCGAGGTAAGTCCCATGCAGTAATTATCCCAATTATCTTTTTATTCCCTTTCACGCTCTTTGTTATGAAAATAGCTCCGAGTCTTTTGTTCTTTTCTATGTTTTGTTCAAATAATTGTTTTACTTTGTATATATTAGTCTTTTTATCTATAAACTTGAAATACTCATTAGATCTGCCTTCTATGTTGAGATATCTTTGTACGTCTCCAATTTTTATATTCTTATTTATAGTGTCAATTTTGTTTAGATCACCTAACCAACTGAAAAGAGCACTTTCTGATAGTACTCCTCTAAAATTAGTATTTTTATAAACTGGTACATGCGTATAAGTTTTTTCTTGCATTATTTTTATCTGTTTCAATAAAGAATCTTCAATTTGACAAGTATATACTGGTTTAGAAGCTATTTCATACGCTAGTGATGGATTCTTTATTTGTTGATAGATTTTTTTAAGATCTCTGATCGTAGATTTAAAAACTTCTGCAATTATTTTCTCATTTTTAGCATGAACTATTGCATTCCTTAATTCTGCAAATTCCATTAAATCATTAGCATATTCTTTTACAGCTAGATTTTTTTCTGATGCCAGATTAATAAGATTACTAAACCTAGAATATACTGGCTTATTAACAAGTTTATTTAAATAATTTTCTATCTTATTAAAAACTTTTCTAAACTCTTCAGAATTTTTCATTTTATTTTTTGATTAATTTTTTGATTTTTTGTTTAACTAAAATTGACTTAATACAAGAAATCTATTATTTTCTTATAGCTAGATATTCCCAAATATTTTTTGATAGCGAGAACTTCCTTTTTCAATAACTTCATAAATCTCTTCAGTTTCTTTTGTATCTTCATATAGTTCTAATAAATTATTATTTAATTCTACTGTTCTCATCAACTGGTCCTGATAAACAATCAACATTTGCTCCATCGCACACTTACTAAGTTTAATTAAATCTCTTGGACCCAATATATTAATAATCCATGATTTCTTTTTTTCTTTCGCTTTAACAATTTCTTTAATTTTATTTTTTTGACTTATATTCAAATCTGAAATTAACAGAAGAATATTTCTTTCTTTGTAGTACTTTTTAAGTCCGAAAGAATGCACTAGATCGCAACGTATTTCATATAAAATTTGTGACGAAAAATTATAACTAAACTCTTGATATTGTTTATTTTTAATAAGGTATTTATCCAAAAAAGATTTGTATTGTCTCCCATTATCTTTATTCTCGTTTCCGTCTTTCCCATTATGCCAAATATAATTAATTCTTCTTAAGCTATCTAGAAGGGAGCAACAAAGTAACATTGCTGGAACTGGATAGTAGGATTTATGTGTTTTTGAATAATCTTTTTTTTCTTGCAAAAGCAAATTTATAGATTTTGTCAACAAATCAAATTTTCCTATAAATCTATTAATAATAAATTTTATTATCTTATTACTATCTTGAATGTTATGTTTCATATAATTTTATTTTTCAATTGATTCTTTGATTTTTTGGTTTGTCTAATCTAATTTTTTGTTATCTAAAATTTATCTACTATGTTTTTTGTTTATTTCTTCTATGTTCTTCTCAAAATCATTTTGAGCTATTAATTTTGCTTGCTGAGATCGCCATACTCTTTTAAAATCTCTTATATGTTCATAAATATCACAATATTTTTCAATATCTTTATCAGATAACTTTGAACAATCCTCTCGTAAGTTTTCTTTAAGCCAATACCGAGATCTTTGCTTTTTAGAATTAGCTAACAAAACACTAACAAACATATAAAATCTTTCTAAATCATTTGGATGCCAACTTTCAAGAAAACCAACAATCCACATTTTGTACCATTTTATCGCAAATTTTGGCATATCTTTCATAATTTTTTTGTTCGTCAAATCGTTATTTTATAACACTTACAATGACGATATACATTAGAAAAATTATTACAGCCGCTAAGATATTACCAATAACGATGTTAAGCTTGTTTTGAAAGCCCTTATATCTCTCAGACAATAAATCAAAATTAATGGTATTAAAAACAGATATTATGTATTGATAAAAGAAAACCCAAGAAATCCAAAAAACCACTTTTAATAGTATATTGTCCCTTATGTCCGCAATATATTTTATCGCACCAATAATAAGAGATATCTCTAAAATTCTAAACCAACTATTGAAGATATCTACCTCATCTATTTTTTTTATCGGTAAAGCCATATCTATTATTTATTGAAATTCTCCACTACTTCAATTTCTTCTAAGTTTAAGTCGTAAAGTTTATAAACTAATCCGTCAATTTGTTTTTCGTATTCTTTGACTTTTTTTTGTTTGATTTCGTTCTGAAGATAATCATCATCTTTTGTGATAGTAAGGATTTTATCAACAACATTTATTAATTTTTGCTTTTCTGTGTTGTCGATAATTTTAATCGGTATAACTTCGAGTTGATTTTTTTGGATATGGGGAAAAAGCATATCTTCATTAAGAAAACTCTTCTTAAACCAAAAATTCAATAATGTAGAATTCAATAGTGCCAACAAATACTTCAACTCTATTTGATCTGTAAGAAAATGAATGTTGTATACCACATTAGTGTTATGGTAGCCAACGTTGTCGTAAGCAAAAATTAGATCATTAGAAACAAACCTTGTCACAAGTTTTGGGGGCAAAAACATATCTATCTCCTTGGCGTCCTTTTGATTCAATAATTTTTTATCCAAATAAAAACCACCAAACTGAATATGGTATCTACCGATGTTTTCTCCTCGGATAAGCTTGTAATTATTCATACACTTCTTGTTACTAACAGCACGGTGATTAAATCCAAATTCATAACCTCTTATTATACTGACAAATTGTGACAACTTATTATTGCCCTCACTAATTTTAATAAGCAGGTCGACAGTTGTTTTACTCAAAGTAAACGGGAAGATGAAAAAGGGCATTTTTTTGGCCAAATCTAATTCTATACTCGGCTTTTTTACAATATGATTCTGATGAAATTCGCTAATTTCTACACCTCTACGTTTCTGCATAGTTTTTTGAGCTATAAGTACATTTGCTTCTACCGCTGTAAATTCAAAAGGCATTTTTGCATCTAAGTACGAAATTATTGGAAGGTGCTCGATGTAAAACTTACGAATAGGTTTATAATTTTGATTAGATAATACCCTTTTGGGAATAATAAATGCATACACCCCATTTCTTTTGAGAAGTTTACTAGATAACTCTGTAAAAAGAACAAAGAAATCAAACTGGCCTATAGCTAACTTGAAATTTTTTTGGAGCATAGGTAATTTCTTGCGGTCAAAACTTTTTGTCCTTATGTGGAGATATGGCGGATTAGCAATTACAATATCAAATCCATCGCTAACCCCGAACATCCATTCTGGATCAAACCAATCTGCTAAAACATTAGAATTATAAGGGTCCCAATTAGCAATCTTTTGAGTAGCTTCCGGCAAAAACTTACTCAATGATGATTTCGCTATCTTTTCTCTTATGTTTTTATCCCTCTTTCTCAATTTTTCTTTCTCAGTCTTAATGCTAGCGTTAAAATATTTACTTCGAACCCCTTTTAACTCTTTCTCTAATTCACTAACTTCAGAAGTTTTAAATAATGAGACCTGATGTCCAATATCCAAATTAATTAAAGAATTAGCTGCCACAAATTTTGTTTCTAAGTTTGGTAATGGGTCAACAGCATAATTCTTTTTGTTTTTATCAATTTCTATATCTACTAGCAAAGAAATGAAAAATCTTAACTTAGTAATCTGAATAGCAATTGGCTGGATATCTACCCCAAAAATACAATTCTTAATCAGATATAATTTTCGTCCATAATCAGAAGTATTGCAGTTGAAAGTATCATCAAGTTCTTTTAATTCCTTTTTTCTCTCCTTTTCGTCTTTTATATCGTAGGCTCTTTCTATCTTCTCCAAAATCCTTTTTTGCTGAAAGTCTCTCCAGATTCTATTATTAGAGTCAAGTTTGGACAAAATATAAACTAATCTTTGCAAAACTCCCATCGGAAAAGCACCAGAGCCAACAGCAGGATCAATAATTTTAATTTCATCTATCGCTTTAATCAATTCTTTGGTTTCTTTCTTATTGAAACTATGAGTATCCGTGTCATAAAAAAATAATTCTTTAATTTTTTCGTTTATGTTTCTAATTTTACTAAGTTTAGTTCTAAAATACGCTTTTAACGATTCATCAACCATATAATGAACAATTGGTCTTGGCGTATAATAACTACCAGTAGATTTTCGAGCAGTAGTAGTAGTCTCGGGATTATAACTTGCCAACAAATTCTCAAAAACTCTACCTAAAAGTTCTGGGTCAAGAGCCACCTCTATATCAACTGGAGTGTTTTCATCAATAGTAAAATTATATCGTTGTAATATATTTATTAACCCTTCAACTCGATAAATTTTATTCTTAGTGCCATATTCCTTATTTAAATCAACTAATTGTTCGTCGCTAAAAAATAAAAAATTTGGAACTATTGGTTGGTTTTCTAAAACTCTAGAAAATCCATCTATTATAATTTTTTCTCTTTTTTTATCCAAACATTCAAATAATCCTCCGTTCAAAAATGGAATTCCTTTAAATAATTGCAATATTTGGCTAGGATCTCTAAAATATTCTTCATAACGATAAAATTCATGCTTTGCATAATCTCTATTTATTCCTTCATGGTTCTTTTTTTCTCTAAATCTTCTTTTTTTGATTGGTGTATTTAAAGTAGCAAAAAATAAATTTTGAAGTATAGCTTTATAATAAGTACTTTTGTTATTTGATAAATCTACTAAAATTTCTTCAATTTTAGATTTATTAAATAAATAATTAGGCACTAATTCTTTTTGTTTCATAAACCAGATAAAAATCAATCTAGTAATAAGACGAATAACAGCAATATTCTGACCATTCTTTTCAATTTCTGCACCTCTTGGAAATTGAACATTTTGAATCGCCCAGAAATACCAATTAGAGAGTTCTTTAAAAAATTCTTTTGTTACAACCTCAACATTAAATCTTGAAAATAAATCTTTAAAATCTTTTACGCGTCCTTTTTTAATCAAAAAGTCTTCTGGGGTATGGGTTTTGGCGTCTGGGCCTAAATAAAAAGAATAACGTCTCGGATTAGTATATTCCTTAGTTACTCTTCTCCCTTCCAGTTTTAAATCAATATTAATTAAAGAAAAACGATAGTTTTCTGACTTTGGAGAAACAAAAAAAACAAGGGCTTGCTTTGCTCCATAACTTGCCATGAGTTTAAAAGTTTCCTTCGAAAGACTTACTCTCGGGTCATGCTCAGATATATGTTCAATTTCATAAACCTTTAGACTTAATGAATCTACATTACCCAACAATGCAACTTTTTTAATAAATTGAGTTTTAAATTCTATGTCTAATTTTTCTATATGGATATCGAAATCATCTGGCAAGAATTGGTTTTCCAAAAAACTAAGAAAAGTTTTTTGATTGTACTTCTCTTTAAGATTCATACTATAAAATTAAATTAATTCCTCTGCTAAAATAAGAGTTTCTTCTCCCTCTTCAACGCTTCTTGCTTTTTCCATTATTTCCGTTAGATACTGATGCGTAACTTCTTTTTCTAACGCCTCAACATCTTCCTTAAGAGTCTTTTCTGAAATTGCTCTAATTTGCCTGGTAAAACGATCGGGTAAAGCGTCTAAGGATTTCAATACATAATGAAGATCCTCTAAATAGTCCTTTTTATCTGGTAGTTTCTCTATTAACACATCAATTTTATCAATGGCTCCTGTTATTCCTTTATCATAAGGAACATCTGTTTTTTTGATAAATAAATTATCCTTAACATATTGATATATTGACTTAAAGTTTTTGCTAACTTTTTCTGGTTTTTCTGAAATTCCGGCCTCAAAAATTTTAAGTGCATCAACTGGGCTTATCGTTTTATATTCCTTAGGATTAACTCCAAGTTTAAACGTATAATCTTCTCCCTTCTTACCGAAAATAAGAACTCCTTTTTTGTCTTTTTTTGCAGTTCTTTTTATCCTTACTCTTTTTGGTAGTTTTAATGATTCTTTTACAATTTCTGGCTGAGTTTTTTTCATACTGTTTAAAAGGTTAATATATTCAACATCCCAAGATTGTTTATCTTGATCTTTAATCGATTTTCTAAACTGGTCTTTATAAAACGAAGCAAGTTCCTCGTCAGAAGTTAAAACTTTTGTGTCTTCTCCTAAAAGAGCATGAATAAGTGTAATTTTCAAAGTAGAAATTTGCTTTACTCTTGTTTCACGCTCCCCTATTGTTGTGGGAAAGAAATTATAAATAAACAACTCGTCAAAAACTTTTTTACTTATTCTATTAATACGTCCAACTCTTTGTATCACCCGCGTTGGGTTATATGGAATATCATAATTAAAAACAGTTCCTGCCCTATTTAAGTTAATTCCTTCTGAGATAGCATCTGTTCCAATAAGAACATCAAAATCATTTTTTGACATAGGGGAAGTAGCATCAAAGTTCTCTCTAATTATTTTCTTATTCTGTGTACTAGAATCTTTAGATGTATATTTAAATACACGCAATTCATTTTTTAACTTCTCATAAAGATAGTTTGCGGTATCTGCATACTCTGTAAACACAACTATCTTGCGCTGTGGCTCATTGGAAAGTTGTTCTTTTATAATTTTTAAAAAGTATTCTAGTTTTGGGTCTTTATTTATCCCATTCTTAAACCATTTATCCCGGATATCTTTTAGTAAATTTATATCTTTTTCTACGTCTTCAATAAAAGATTTCTTCAACTCTTTTCTTTCTACCAATCTCAAGCCTTTTTGTATATACTTTCCTAAAAGTTGATTAAAATTGATATTCCCTAACTCTTCCTCTAAATCTTCTCCTGTGGACTCAAATAAGCTTTCAACATCTGGCAAATTACCCTTCTTATAAATAGGAACAATCCCAAGTCTTTCATGCCATTCTTTGATTAATTCTGATGACTTAATCATTGCATCTAATGTCTTTTTAAAAGCGTTAATGGAACTCTCAAATCTTCCGATTAATAAACGTCTCATAAATTTCGCCAAGTTTTTTTGCGACTGTTTAAATAATTCTTCATCTCCAAATTCTTCTCTAATTTTTGCTTTGTACTTTTCAATACTTTTAAGATAATTAGTTGGTTTATATCTAGCTCCTATAAATCCTCCTTCTTCATCGTCTTCTGGTGCTACTCGTTCAAGGGTTTCTTTATATAAATCACCTAAATCTCCGAGGTCATAATCTAGTATTTCGGGATCATTTACTTTTGGAAACTCGATATTTTGGGCATTTAGGTCTTCCTTATATTCTCTAATGCTTTCTAAATCAATCCTAGACCTTCTAATCATAAGAGGAGAAATAACATCTCGAATCTGGTCTGCTAGAATTTTTAACCTTTCTGTAATTTTCTCTTTACTTTCTTTTCCCTCCCTTTGGGACTTTTTAATATCTTTATCTTCCTTAATTAATTGTCTAAAATGATAAGCTAAATTATCTACTGTCTGAATAGTTGATCTTGTAGGTGTTTGGAAAAGTTTAATCATGGAAAAAACATCTTGCGGACGGTTATTAAAAGGGGTAGCTGTCAAAAGAACCACTTTATTCCCCTGGCAAAGCTTGTGAAGATTAGCATAGTCAATAGTATATGGATTTCTATATCTATGCGCTTCATCAATTATAATTAACTTTGGTTTTTCACCATCATCTTCCTCTATCGCTTTATCCACTGAACCACTGCCATAGATTTTAGAATTGACCCAAAACTCATAACTATAATCCTCCCATTGGTTTTTTAAATGAGGAGGAGTAATGATTATAACTTTTAATCCTAAATTATAGGCAAGTGCAGAAGCGATAATACTTTTACCTAAGCCAACAACATCGGAAATAATAACACCATCGTGTTTTTTAATCATTGAAAGAGCTCTTTGAACTCCATCAATCTGATACTTTAAATTTAGATATTTCCCTCTAGTTATTTCTTCTGGTAATCTAATAGATCTCTCATCCTTATAAGAAGAAAAATATTCTTCCAGAACTCTTATATAAAGTAAGAATGGTTTAGGCAATTTATCAATCCAAACATTCTCAATAACTTCGTGCAGAAATTCATCAAGATTGTCTTTATTAACTATATTTACAGATTCATCCCATAATTTTCCAAATAGATCCTTCCCTTCTTTGAAATTTTCGTCTCTAAAAATAACATCAATTTCCTCTTGTCCCCTTAGCCCTGATCTGGTTAAATTACTAGATCCTGTTATCATGGTTCCAGGAAATTCACCCCCTTGACTAAATTCTTCTTTATTTTCAAACAGATATAGTTTTGCATGATTTGGTCTTTTAGTTTTCCTTATCTCTAGTGTGCCATCTTTAATCTTTTCCAAAAATAATCTAAAAGATTCCTGTTTTTCATCTGAATCAAAATAATCAGTGCTATTACATAGAGCGACAAAAGACTTAAAAGAATTATCTCTAATTCTTTTACTAGATACTTGATCATTAATCTTTTGTATAATCTCAAATTCCATTATTTTACCAGAGATACCTTTTTCAATATCTAGACCAATTAATATTTTTATTTTCTTATCAACAACATTTTTGTAAATTTCTTTGAAACCAGACATATAGAAATAACCAACTAAAAAATACAATTGCTGAGAGGACGGTAAAATATTATTCATTACCTCAGACAATAATTTATCTTGATTAGTTATAAGATTGGCCATATTTTTATTTTATCATAAATTTATTTTATCTTTAGGGGACTTTTCTTAGTTAGAATTATTACCTCCATAACGCTTTTCGCATTCCCCATTGGCAAGTTCCTTGCCCGACCATCTCCCAAAACGCGCATGACAATCCTGACATACAATTTCACTCGCCCCATCATAATGTTCTGGATGGCTATAATCATATTCTACAAAACCAATATTTTTACTTCCGCATTTTTTACATTTTTCTTGTTCCATATTTGTTAATTAATAAATTATTTACTTTTATGCATATTATAAAAAATATCAACATAATCTTTGTAAATATAAGATTTTTTATATTTTTTATTAGCATCGCGTAAATATAGTATTTTAAGATTTATAAATTTATCAATAATCTTCTGGGCCCCATTTCTGGTAAAACCTGTCCATTTTTGTATTGTTGATGTATCAACTATGGGCAAACCAAAAAGCTTTGGCAATACTGCTATTGCACTTTTAGAAGACCTTTTGTCCATCCCTTGAATTTGTAATATATCTCGCTCTCTCAGTCTGGTAATCTGGTATACGGTTTTTATTGCTTCTTCCGCAATTTCTGATACGCCTGACAAAAAGAATTGTACCCATTCATTTACTTCACCGTTACCATACCCATTCAAACGATTACAATAGATTTGTTGATATTTTTTAAAATAAGCAGAAAGAAATAGTACTGGCTTTGTAAGTAGACCCGTTTCACGAAGATATAGCGTTGTTAGCATTCTGCCTGTTCTTCCATTGCCATCTCTAAAAGGATGTATCGTCTCAAATTGAGCATGCAAAAGAGCCGCTTTGGTAAGAGGAAGGAGATTATCATTCATATGAACAAAATTTTCCCAATCGCCTATTGTCCTTAATATCTCATGTGAAGGAGGCGGAACAAATTTTGCCTCACGCGGGTTGATGCCATCTATCCAATTTTGATCATGGCGAAATTCACCAGGATATGGAGTTTGAGTGTACCTTGCGCCTTCCATTAAATCTTTATGAAGCTTTTTTATCAAACGTACGCTAATAGGTATTTCTTTAAGGACATCAATCCCGTTATTAAGGGCTTTTATATAATGAATGATATCATCTACATCTTCTGGAAGATCAGAATCAATTTCTGCTTTTGCCTCAAGGGCATCAATCATAGTTGCTCCAGTTCCCTCAATTTGACTTGAGGAGGATGCATCTTTCAATATATACATGAAGATAAAAAAATCTACATCAGGCAGTAATTGAGTAATGCCATCTAATTTACTCACTAAATGTTGAACTTGCGCATCTCGTTTTATCAAACTTTCAGGAAAGTTAAAACCTCTTTTCGGCGGAAAAGAATTTGGAATAAAAGCATTATATATGCCCCATTGTTTGCTATTTTGTTGTATAAATTTACCTAATTCCATAATCTTATAGGTTAATAAATATCCCTAGCTTCAATAGTAACTATCTTAGCACTTAGTTACTATTCATGCAAGCAAACTGCACTATCTTTTAATTACCATAAAACGCCTTTCTGCCGATCCTTTAAGATCTTTAAATTCATTTAACAAATGGATTCTCCATATTAAAAACTATCTTTGGCATTTGGTTATTAATAATATCCTCTGAAAAATTATATTTCTTACTGTATAAAGTATCAATTGAACAAAATAAGGCATTTCTGTAATCAAATCCTAGTTTTTCAGCTATATTCTTAACTGATTCCTCTGAATCCCCTTCTATCTCCACAAATGGTTCTAAAAATGGCCATTCATCAATCGTAACCTCGATACCATCTATTTTCCACAATTCTCTTTTATTCTCCTGATAAGCTTTTTTTTCACAACCTAAGATAGTTAAAAACTCTTCTGCTTCTTTAAAATTATTAATTTTGAGACAAATTTCCTTTTGACTTTTAATACCCATACCATCAACAACTTTTAAACTCATGGTAATTTTATCTCCCTCGTCTCTAATTCTTACCCACCCTCCTTTTATTTCATTTCCCTTAGGAAGACTAAAAACAATTCTTTTTTGTAAAAATTCCGGACGAATTAGTTTTCCTTTAATTTTTCTTAATTTTTCTCTTATCTCCTGCTTATCAATATTTGTAAAAGTGGCTTCGTATTCTATTTCCATTGATTTTGGTCTTTCCCTAATTTTATGCCTTTTAAAAGGGTTTGTCTAATCAAAAATCCTTAACCAAGTTAAGGAAATTATAATAATCTAAAGCTATTATTCCTGACAATAAGGACAATATCTATTCCTCCTCCCAGCAATTCCATCGGAGCTTGGTGCCTTAATTATAATTTTTAATTAAGAATTACGTAAAAATTTACAAATTTAATCTCCACACAGCAAAATTTAAAATTGTCGCGAAGGTAACCCAGAAAATATAAGGTAAAAGCAATAAACCCGCAAGTTTGGATATCCGGTAAAAATTTATAATTGTATATAATATTGCGAACCAGAGCATTAAAATTTCAAAAAAAGCCAAACTTGGTAATTTTAAGCCAAAAAATATTATGGACCACAAAATATTCAAAACCAACTGGAGAACAAAAATTGTAATAGCATTTTCTTCTTTCCACGAACCAATCCACAATTTGGTCGAAATAGGATTCCATGATTTTTGCTCTGGTCTGCCAACTGGAACTTTGCTATCCCAATTCTTTGTCCATACTAGATATAAAGAAATACCCATCAATAAAAATAAAACTGTCCAAACCGGAGCAAAGACCCAGTTTGGCGGACTAAAGGAGGGCTTTTCAAGATAAAAATACCAACTTTTAATCGCCGGCATCGTAAAAATTGAACCCAAGGCTCCAGCAAACTCACAGATTAATATGCTAATTATTAATTTGATATTATTTTTCATAGTTTAGTATTTATATTAAATATATATTTTTCTCCTTCTCCAATGCAATGATTGGTTTTTTAAAAAAAACAAAATCTATCGCTTAAATTATTGTTCCGTATGAGTTAAAAGGTCTAAGGAATAAAACTTACCAGCCAAGTAATCCTTAACCATTTTTTTTATATCCATATCTCTTAAGGTATTGATATCCATTTGATATATTTCTTCCGGCGTAAACCATTTAGTTTCCGAAACATCATCATGCAATTTCCCTATTTCATTATCAGATATCTTGCCAATGAAAATAACTTTAATGGCGTGTGGCGTAATTTCAAATCTTTCTTCCAGATTTTCTAAAAACAAAGAATAAACCCCCAAAATATGCGTTGGTTCAAAATCAAAGCCTGACTCTCCTTTTACTTCTCTTTTTACTGCCTCCAAGGGATTTTCCCCTACTTCAATCCAACCAGCAGGATGACTCCACATTCCTTTGACTCTTTCTTTTGTTTCTTTGGCTAAAAGTATTTTACCATCTTTTTCTAAAATGGCTCCGACTACTCCGAATGTTTGGGTAAGAACTCTTTTTGCCATTTTTGTAGTTTATTTGATAGATACGAAATCAAATTTGATCTTCCTTAAATTTAACCTTTTTTAAAGAGTTTGTCTAATTAAAAAGCGCCCCTAACAAGGACGCTTTTTAATGTTTTTCAATGCCTCTTAGTGATTTTCTTACTCAGTCTCCTCTTCCTTTGTTTTCCCCTGTTCATATTCTCTCCAGGCATTTGCTACGCTTGGTTCAACTCGATCTAATTCGCTAAGAATAGCTTCTTTAATTTCGCTTGTTTTTATTTCTTCTCTACCTTCCAGTGCAGAAACTATTGTTGCTGTCACTTGCCCTACTACTTCATTTTTTCTTTCTTCTGGGATATCAGTTGGTTGAGCAGCACCAGCAATTGACTTTCTAATTTTTTCGGGATCAAATGGTTCTTTTATCCCGTTTTTTTTAATAACTTCAGCCATAATTTATAAATATTTTATTTAACTTAAAATCAAAACGACCTTTTTAATGAGTTCTTCTATTCTAATTCTTTTTGAAGAATTTGTCTAATTGTTGATTAATGATTTCTAATAAATTAAAAAACTGAGGGGGAATAATTAAGTCGCTCCCCTCAGCTTTTAGATTAGTATCCTTTTTTTCCTCCTTTTAAGTAATTTTTGGTGAAAAAAGATATAATTTAAGAACTTCAATATCTAATTTTAGAGGAGTTAGCTTGGCCAGTATCTTGCGAGTAGTAGAATCTGCAACGTCATCAATCAACCGAATAAAAGGCCTGTCTTTTCTCTCAAAATCTTCTACTATACTCGGACAAATTGTGACGACAGTTTCTTTAAGCCAAGTCTCTCCTTCAAATTCTTTAAATATCTTCCATCTTAAATTTTCAGCTCTTCTCTTGCTAAAGCCATGAATTTCAATATTTGGCATTTTTTGCCTCCTTATTTTATTTTTAACAATACATTTAAACAAAAACAACCTTAATGGTTGTTTTGTTATTATATCAGACTTTATTAAATTGTCAATATTTAAAAAGAAAATCCTGTGATTAAATAAAATGCTCCGTTTACCAAGGGAATTATTATTGGAAAAAGGAAAAAGATAAAAAATATTAAAATAAATAATTGATATTGATATAAAAATGCCTTTATGTTATCAAATCGTTTGGGTAAAAAAGTAAAAAGGATATGCGAACCATCTAAAGGAGGAATGGGCAATAAATTAAAAATAGCTAAAATAAGATTTATCCAAACTATATAACTGAAAATAGTTATTAAATTTATGGCAACTTGAGTAGAAAATAAATAAGG
>Ga0268281_1000870_pt1 | contig 19750 bp, 7 predicted proteins | sample saktaG_10_FD_190134 | JGI IMG/M metagenome (GOLD analysis project Ga0268281, IMG submission 190134) | Saline water microbial communities from Sakinaw Lake, British Columbia, Canada - sak_2011_5_24_50m | ecosystem: Environmental > Aquatic > Non-marine Saline and Alkaline > Saline ... | reverse complement strand
TCGAAAGTGACATTCGCTTTCGCATTGACGAATTGTTTCGGAATGCCGGTGTTACAATCGCTTTCCCGCAACGCGATATTCATATCGACACCCTTAGGCCAATGGAAATTCGGCTGGTGAATCCGGGAAAAAACGAATCACCGGTTGAATAACTATATTTTATTTGGAATCTTTGCAAAACCGGCATTTAATTATTTTTAAACCATACTGGATTTAGCTAAATTGCCTGCAAGAAAATGCAGGAGGAATAGATGAAGAAAGCACATCAAATGAGTTTAGGCGATTACCAGGTCAATCAAAATCGTAAAGTGACTCGTTCGGAAAAGAAATTATCGGAAATCGAAGGCTTTGTGAATTGGGACCGCATTGTGAGTATGTTTTCCGTCATAGACAAAACCGATAAAATGGTTGGTGGCCGTCCTCGCAAAGAACTTCTGATGATGTGCAAGGTGTTATTCATCCAGTATCTGTATAATCTGTCGGATCCGGAATTGGAAGATCAACTCAATGATCGTCTTTCCTTTCAACGCTTTGCCGGTATCAGTCTGGATACAACAGTACCGGATCATAGTACTATCTGGCGGTTTAAAGAGGCTCTGATTAGAGCGGGATTAACGGATAAACTTTTTGAGATGATCACGGATGACCTTGAGAGCAAAGGATTGTTTGTGAAGAAAGGAACCATTGTAGATGCTACGATCATGAAATCGAGCAACCGTCCTCTTAGCAAACAGCGTCGTCAGGAACTATCCGTGAGGCCTTCAAGCCAAGTTGATATGGACGCCCAATCGACGAAGAAAAACGGGAAATATTATTTTGGTTATAAAGGACATATCGGTACGGATGTGGAGAGCAAACTGATCCGATCGAGAAGTTTTACATCGGCTAATATTCATGACAGTACCGAGACAGAGAAATTGCTTATTGGAGATGAGAAGTCCCTTTTTGGTGATAAAGCCTACTCCAAAGACGAAATCAAACGTCGCAGTCGCAAAGATGGCGTCTATTATGGGATATTGGATAAAGCCCGTCGAGGACAGAAATTGTCGGACAAACAGAAGCGTCGAAATAAACGCCTGTCATCGATTCGTTCTCAGGTAGAGCATCCGTTTGCCTACATGAAACGAATACTTAATCTTGATCTGGCGATGGCAAAAACATTGCCCCGGAATGATCTTCGGTTCACGATGAATTGCATTATCTATAATATTATGAGAGCCGGTCAATTGGTAAGATGTCCGGCATAGTGGGATAACTACGTCCGGACGGAAATAACCGGGTAAAATGCTTTTTAAAATCGACAATAATAAACGATTTGTATCCAATTATGACCGTAAAATGGTCTTCAAAAATGTGACATGATGAATCATTTACTGGAATGGAGGCATTGTCCAGAAAGAAATGGGTTTGTCAAAGGTCTCTAATAATATATAAATGTTTTGGAACACCGATCTTCTCATACTGGACATGCTTTTTCCAGAGTGGTTCGGGATTGGCTTTTGCTAATTCTTTAACCCGCTCGGTAGTCATTTCCAGAGGCGGTAAGTCGGTGTCGGGGTACATGCGCTCGGGGCCGGGTAGAATGCGTTCAAAACCATTGGTTCCGTCAGCCAAAGCCTGGCGGGTTTCACTGGGAATGCCGATGGTTGCTTCTTTCGCACGGATGATGATTTCTTTTACCGCGGTGTCCACATCCTGATCATTACCCCAGACCAGGATTAGGGCGTCCTGGGAATTGGCTTCCACAGTCCGGCGAATTTTATTCCAGGCAAAACTGCCAATGGTCTCTTCGGTACTTTCGGATGTTAGGATGTTGGGGGTGCGGGTCAAACATGCGATAACCCGAACACGGTCGGCAATTTCTTTGGAGAAGACTTTGCCGGTTTGGGTGGGCGTACTGAGGATTCCGCGAAACCCCTTGAGATTGACGCAGAAAACTTTCTCTCCATGTTTCATAGCCCAGGCAATCGGCGCCCAGGAACTGTTAGTCAGGTGATTGGTCACTTCTTTTGAGACGGCCTGGAAACTCTTCTCTGTGACTCCCCGTTTTTTTAATTCAGCGCGGATTTGTAACAGAGCATATTGACGCATGGCCTCGTTATAGATTAGCAAAGGAATAAGGGGAATGCGAGCAACGCCCTTAATTTCAATCCTGGTTCCGCCGGTGATACTGACGTTGACATCCTGGCGGGCGGCGCCAAGCCCCGTGCGAACCTTGCCGGTACTGCGAACCAACCAGCGTAGGATATTGGCCACATCGGCGACTTCCTGTGGCGTATGTAAAACCGGTTCGGTCACGGTTTCGATTAACGGCATTCCAAGGCGATCAGTTAGATAAATGCGTTCATGACCGATATCAGACACTTCCCGGCAGGCGTCTTCTTCCAGGCCGAGCTGGATCAGGCCGATCTTGTGGTCTTTGTAGGGAATCCAGCCATCGACGCCAACGATGGTTGTTCGCTGAAAACCAGTGGGAATGCTACCGTCGAGGTACTGTTTCCGGGCGATGTGGATTTCATTGACCAGTTTATAATTCATTAATAATGCAATCTGGAAAGCGATATCCAGAGCCTGGGGATTGATCTCAAAGGGCGGGGTATCGTCCATCTCGTAAGTACAGACGGTTTCATGATTGATGCGGTAAATGATGTTTTTCTTCGTCTTGAATTCCATTAGTGCGGTACCGTCGTACTCACCCAATTCGGAAAGTGTTGGGCGCATGTGACGCAGGATTTCAGCATCATAGACATCGGAATATCGTGCAGCCGGGCAGCGGCAGAACAACTTCTTTTCGGTCAGCAATTGCTGATGGATTTCCAGACCGGCTTTCAAACCCAGGTTTTGGTAATCCTGATCGGTCATCTCAGAAAAGGGTTTTAGAAATTCGGACATTGAATAATAGTCCTCTCTGGTTTATCAGAAATGTTGAAACGCGCTGCCATTCTGTATTCGATAAGCGCTTATATAATGAAAGATTTCCATTCGTCTAAAATTAATAATTAAAGTCCGAATTCCAAGTGGATTTGTGATCTGGAATAATAAATCCGGAAAACAGATTGTGAGAAGGCCCGCTTGCTTGCTTTTTTTATATCAGGGGTGTACATTCTTTTTATTCATGAAAAAATCGAGATATTTCAAGCTAAATAATAACCAGAATCTATTTAATCTTTGTTGAGATTTTCGACATTTGGCGATAATACTTTGCTAATAATTTATAAGGAGAAATAACCATGAAACGTATGCTTTTAACTGTGTTGATTTCAGTGCTTTTTGTAACAGCCGTCTTTGGACAGACCCTTAGTATCCAGGGTGTCCTGCGAGATGATACCGGCGCATCGGTGGATGGATCAAAGAGTTTCAAATTTTTGTTGTACACGGTTGAAACCGGCGGAACGAAAGTCTGGGATGAAGACCAAACGATTAATGTAGTCAATGGTGTTTATAGCGCGACATTGGGCGCGGTGAATACACTCGCCGGTTTGAATTACAGCGTGTCTTACTGGCTTGGAATTTCCATTGAAGGTGCCACGGAAATGACACCGCGGACAAAACTGACCCTGTCGCCTTATGCAATTGCCGGCGGAGTTCAGGGTACAAAAAATGTATTTCCGCAATCGGGAATAGTTGGAATTGGGACTTTATCACCATCAGCCGATCTGCATATTCATAACGATGCTGTTTCTGCAGCGTTAAAAATTACCAATAAAAATGGCTATGGCCTTCATATGAGCACTTGGGGTAGTGACAATCGGTTTAATTTCGGCCCTGCGATTGAGAACGGCCATTTTCACTTTGGAAGGGATATTGCAGCTTCCGGATGGTATTTTGAATCGGGAAATGTCGGTATCGGTACGACCGTACCGATTTCAAAATTACATGTACATGACGGCACGGCCTATATAAGTAAAAGTGTTGGCTATAACGAAACCGGAACCTATACGTATTTGCTCATGGGTATGAACCAGCACCAGAGTGACGATAGTTATAACACTAAATTTCTTTTTGATATTGAGGCTACCGCCGCAATAAAACAAAGTAAAATGCATTTAAGGGCCGGTAAAGCTGAGTGGGCTGATGATCAATATGCGATTCCCGATGCTGCCCATAAAACCGAGATAATGACGTTTGATGGATATGGCAATGTCGGTATTGGGACTACATCACCACAGCGGGCGTTACATGTTATTGGAGGATCCGCTGCCTATAATGCTAATTCATACAATATACGAATTGAGGTACCATCAGGACTGAGTGCCGCTGGATTCTACTGGGATTTTGGTATCGATAATGATCCCGGCGATGAAGACCTGATTTTTTACAGTAAAAATGGTTGCGAGGCCTATTTTGATGATGATGACGGTGCTTTTCTACACAGTAGTGACCGCCGTTTGAAAAAAAATATTGAACCGGCCGGCGATTTGTTGGACAAAGTCATGCAACTACAACCGAGCGTTTATCATATGAAATCGCAAGACGATAGTGAATCTAAAAACCTTGGATTCATCGCCCAGGACGTGCAGGCCGTTTTCCCGGATCAGATGGTTGTTGGTGAGCACGGCGGAATGTTAAGCCTGAAGTACGAAAGCTTTTCCGTCATGGCAATTGCTGCTATTCAGGAGCAACAGGGGATTATTGAAAATCAGCAGAAAGAGATTGATGATTTAAAGGAAAGACTGGCCCGGATCGAAGCGTCTCTCAGGAAACAGTAGTTTTAATAATTAACAACCTTTCCTGATGGAGGCTTACAATGAACGCGAAAAAGTATAGATTAAAAAAATCACCGCCAATGCTCGGTCTCGTATTCTGGCTACTGGCATCCGGTCTGTTGCTGGCCCAGAACTACGCGACCGAAGTCACGATTGTCAATGGTGGTTCCGGAGTAATGGCCGGCTATCTTGCCCCACCGATCCAGGGGGAAGAGCGGCAGAGTGGAACAATGACCATTCTGGTGGGACAGCCTTTTGTATCCACCGGTGTCATGAGTGGTGGTGGTGTGAAAACTGAACTTGGATTCTGGAGCAGCCGGTTGCGACAACCGGGCACTCCGCAATTTACCGCCTGGTACGATATTCTACCCGATGAAATTGAACTGAACTGGTCTTATGATCCCAATATCCCGCCAGCGACCAAACAACATAATATTTATCGTGACGATGCTCTTATTTATGATAATTACCCAATAGCTGATACAACGTATACCGATAATTCCAACGACCTGAATGTTGGTACAGAATATCACTATAAACTGGTCGGGAAAAATATATTCGGATTGGCACCGGCTCCGGCCGAAGCGATTGGAAAGACATCGACCTCGGGCTTTATTTCCGGTAATATTACCTCCAAGCAGGGCACAAAAATTCCGGATGTAAAACTGGTTCTGACCCCAAATTGGGGCTACTCCCTGTTTTTTGACGGATCTGAAGACTATATGACCATTGCTGATGCCGATAATTTTGAATTGACCGATGACGGCTTATTACCGGACGCTACTCTTGAATTCTGGATTCGGCCCTTAACAGTGGCAAACCAGATAATAATATCCAAAGGAACTCTCTGGAATCTCGGGTTGAAAGATGTTGGAGGCTTTCTGAAACTAACGTTTTCATACAACGGGACTCAGAAATTCCAAACGGACAACACAATCAATACCGATGACTGGACACATGTGGCACTGGTAAAAACAGAAGGATCTCTTCAGGTTTATCTAAATGGGGAGAGTGCTACTGTGAACGGCAGCCAGTCAATTGTTACGATTGGGGGTAGCAGCTCGAATAGTGATGTCCTGACCCTGGCAAAAGATGGAACAGGTAATTATTTCCGTGGAAATATAGATGATTTTCGAATGTGGAAAATTACCAGAAATGCGACAAATATCGCCCGAGATTACAATCGCTATCTGTATTACCGGACCGGTATGACTATCAATTATCCTGAGATGACTATCAGTATGAATTTTGATTTTGGGTCTGGCGCCACAGTGACCAACGTAGCTGATCAGAGCTATAACGGAACCCTTTATGGTGTCAGTGCAGATACCTGGTCAGAGACGCTACCGCCGGCCTACGCAACATCCTATACCGACGCCAATGGCTACTACGCTATGTCCAATATTAATTATGGTAGCAGTGGGACCCTGTTTCGTTTGACCCCAACAAAACCGTATCACGAGTTCAACGTGAATTTTCTGGATGTTTCTCTGAATGAAAATAACCCGACAGCCCTGAATCAGAACTTTACGGTTGAAAACCTGATGAGCATCACCGGTTATGTCTATTTTAAAACTGATAACACGAATGGCGTCCAGTGCGGCGAGGAAGGTGTTCAGATTAAAGTTAATGGAGATTTTAAGACGACCACTGATGATGATGGATTTTATCGCGTGGAAGTTGAACCAGGCGCCGATGTCGTTATTCAGCCGGAGAGAAATTCACGGGAGATAACTGATTTCGACCCTCAGTTACTTTCATTTACAGATATTGTAACTAACAAAACAGCAGATTTTATTGATAAAAAAACCCGCAATTTACAGGGCAGTGTTACCGGCGGCAGTTGCGGATACCCGTTGGGGCCGTATGGTATCGCTACTGTAGAACTGAAACCGGCGAGCAATAAGTTTACCAAAACAGTTACTGTGAAAGCCATCGGAGAATTTGAGTTTCTTAATTTGCCACCTCAGGCCTATCAGGTAACGGTCACGATCAATGTTACCGGTCCCTATAATCCTCCGGTTCCGAATCTGACCACTATGAGTGATTATTTTAAAGGGGGCGGAAAAACTGTCAATACCGAAAATTCCTATTCCATTGCGGATTCCGCTTGGATTGGAGAAAACGATACACTGGATTTTGTCTATCGTTCGCCGGTTCTGGCGCGCATTGGTGGATTCAAAAAACATACTATCTGGAATCCGGGAACACAGAATAGCATCACGAATAACTATTATACCCAGAATCAGCCTGATAGTCTTGAGTTTTTTATCTATGAACAATATTTCAATGGCGCAGAATGTCCGGTGGACTCTGGTGTGTTTCAAATTTTCGATTATATCAGTGACCGCTGGTCAGAAAGCGCTGAAGATACCGTGGAGGTAACATTCGGTCACGACGGAACTTATCGTTATGGCGTCATGCCTGGCAAACCCAATATTAGTGATGCGGGCTCGCGACCCTATCATAAAAAAATTGAAATCAGAGCGAAGGATGTGCTCGGCCGGACTGCTTCGGCGGTGGAACATGCAGTGGTTCTGGGAAATGTACCCCAGCAGATGGATTTTACCACTGTGGCGCCGGATATTCCTTATCTCATACTCCGACGACCTCCGGGGGATTTGAGTTATGCGGAATTCTCCAGCAGTCAGACCCAATCAACGGAATTTCAGATTGACGTCGGCATGGCTCTCGGTCAAGAAACAGAAGTGAAGGCAAGCCTGGGGACAAAATTCACGACTGTGGTTGGTTTTGGTGTATCGACGGAACTTTCCGTTGAGGCCAAATATGAGATGACCGCGGGACTGTCCTCGACATTTTCTTTGTCCAGCTCCAATTCCCAGCAAATCAGCATATCCACCCAAAGCACTTATCAGACAGGTACCGGAGTTGACGTTGCGGGTAATCATGGCGACCTTGATCTCTTCGTGGGTGGCGCACTGAACCTGCTCTATGGAAAAACGTATGTATTCGGTGTCCAATATGATGAATCCATCGAAAAATACATCTATAAGTTAGATACGGAGATTATGTTTGTGCCCGATGGGTTCGCGACGACATTTATCTATACACGGAAATATATTGAAGAGGTTTTACTGCCGGAACTGGCGATGTTGTCAGAAGCGGATTCGACAAAACTCGAAGATATCTCTCGCTGGAACCAGGTGCTGGCACGGGAAGATTTATTGCGCTGGCTTACCCAGGACACGGTGAATTACAGTTTTGAGGGTGGCGCCGGAGCCTTTAGTCAATCCCGTACATCAGAAGTGACTGACAGTTATACCCTGAATGTCGGGTTGGATATCAATGCCAGTTTTGCCCAGGAAGTCGGATTTGAGATCAATGAAGGATTTGGACTTTCGACGACCCAAAAATATTCTATGGGATTCAACATGGGCCGGAGTTCGACATCAACCCAGACGGTTTCAAACACCTCTTCCTTTTCACTGGATGATGATGATTTTGGTGACGATTACAGTGTCAGTGTTGGCAATGATCCGGTTTACGGGACGCCGGTGTTTCATGTTATTGCGGGGCATTCATCCTGCCCTTATGAAGAGTGGATGAATGAACTGAGCGAAGTAGTGACGATTCCCCGGGATGTTCCTTATATGGAATGGGATGGTCTGAGTGTTGTTGATAATATTTTGTCCAATGACCCGGCCGAGCTGTCCGTCTTGCTAAGGAATGATAATGATGAAGGACGGACCTATTTTCTGTCATTGGTACAGTCATCCAATCCTGATGGTGCTTTGATTGAGATCAACGGACAGATTTATGTGGAGCCAATTCCCTATATGCTCGATCCCCGCGATGGAGAATATGCTCAGATCAGAGTCTGGCGTGGCCCTGGCGATCATTATGAATACCCGAATCTCCGGATAAAATTTGCCCCGGAGTGTGAATCCAACTACGCGGGAGTGACTACCGGTTTTACGCTGCCATTTACGGTGAATTTTGCTAGACCGTGTACGGAAGCTGAAGTCTACGAACCCGGTAGTAACTGGGTATTGAATATCGCCAATCATGACACGCTGGATATTGTTGCCACCGGATACGATCTGAATCAGAGTTATTTTGAAGCGCTGCATTTACAGTACCGGGCGTTGGGCGGTGATCAGTGGTATACCATCGACCCGGCTACCTTGAATGCAGATACATTACGGGCCTATAGCCAGGTGGCAGCATCGATGCAGTGGCCTCTCCCGGCAGGATTTACTGATGGAATTTATGATATCCGTCTTAGGTCGATGTGTTTGGATAGTCTGCTGACTAATGAGATGCCGGCTTTACGGGGAACTATCGACCGAAAAATACCGCAGACACTGGGCGCACCCGAACCGGTGGATGAAGTTCTGAATATGAATGATGAGATCGCTATCAACTTTACAGAGAAAATCAACCCGGCAACAGTTTCCGGCAGCAATGTGATTCTGTTCGACGGTCAAGCCGGTGGTCGGATCACGGATTTGGAAGTCACAGTTTCCGAAGAGCGACTAGTCATAATACCACAGATTCAGAATCGTTTTATCGAGAATCACTTCATGACAGCGACGCTTTTTGGATATCAGGATATGTACGGCAATCCTGGTGATACGATTACCTGGGATTTTCAGGTAAACCGTAACCCGATTTCCTGGAATATTCCATCAGTTGATGAAATTGCCTTTATCGGAGATGATAATAATTTTGAAGTGACGCTGAATAATATTGGTGCCAATGCACGTCAATTTGAATTAATCGATTTGCCGGAATGGCTGATTCCTTCGACGGCTATTGGTGAAATAAATCCGGGCGGCTCGTTTAAAATTAATTTCCACATTGACGAAAATCTGAATGTTGGTGAATACGAGAATGTTATCTATGCCGATACGCCCGATGGCCTCGAACCGTTACGGATTAATCTGGTGAATATGTGTCCTTACCCGTATTGGGATGTTCAGGCAAGTGACTATCAATATTCCATGAATGTCACGGCACGCTTATTTGTAAAAGGGACCAAGTCCGAAGATAAATATGATCGCGTTGGTGCTTTTATCAATGGCGAGTGCCGGGGATTGGCAAACGTGGTTTATAATGCTAACCTGGATGAATATCTGGCCCATTTGACAATTTACAGCAACCAGTTTAGCGGAGAAATCGTCGAATTTCATATGTGGGACCGGACCGGTTGCGTGGAATACTGGGGGCTGGATACCACTCTGATTTTTATGGAAAATTCGATTGCCGGAACACCAACCAATCCACTGGAACTCAACGCGAATGGTGCCCGAGCCCAGGAAATCGGTATGGCGAAAGGTTTTACCTGGTTTTCACTGAATTTGGAAAGTGATAACCGTAAAAACCTTGATTGTGTTTTTAATGATTTTCGGCTGAATGATGGCGACCGGATTATCGGGCAGACAGCTTATGCCCAGTACTCGAGAAGTGCGAAATCATGGTCTGGCCCGCTGACTCAAACTGGACTGGACCTTGGGAAAATGTATATCTGCGATATCGATACAGCCGACGGGCTTGATTATATCGGTTTTAAAATCTGGCCGGACACGGTGGACATTTTTCTCAACAGTGGCTGGAGCTGGATGGGCTATCTGCCTAATGAACGGGTCAATGTCAATGAAGCGCTGTACAGTCTGACGAATACACCGGATGATCTGATAAAAGACCAGTTCGGCTATGCTCATTATGTTGAAACCTATGGCTGGATTGGCAGCCTGCAATGGATGATTCCGGGGCGAGGATATAAGATCAATCTGGCCGAAAAAGATACACTGACCTATCCATCCGATGACAATAAAAACATCGGTTCGCTGCTATTAGCGAAAGTCGATTCACAACCGGATGCACAATTGCCGGAGCTCAAGTGGAGTGTTGATGCCTATAAATATGCAAACAGCATGACCATAACCGGCTTGATAGACAGTGATACGCTGGGTGTTAATGATCCGGCGGATGTGCTAGTTGCCAGAGTCGGCAAGGAAATCCGAGGTGTTGCCCGCCCGGTCTATGTGCCCCAGTTGGACGCTTATCGGGTGTTTCTGATGATCTACGGTGAGAATCCTGAAACAGTGGGATTTGAGATTTATGATACCGATCAGGATATTCTGTATCAGGGGAATGAGATAATCACATTTGAAGTAAATCTTGCCAAAGGTAATCCAAACGATCCTATGCTTTTCACCAAAGCACCACTCCGACCCGGTGATAAAGGCTATATTCCGGAGGTTTATAGTTTAAGCCAGAACTTTCCGAATCCCTTTAACCCGACCACAAAGTTCGGATTCGGCCTACCGGAAGACGCCGATGTGCGAATTCGGATCTACAACATTCTTGGCCAAGAGGTGAAGACGCTGGTGCATAATCATCTGCCGGCGGGATATCGGTTTATTCTCTGGAACGGAACGGATAATTACGGAAGGAACGTTACTTCCGGTGTTTATATTGCGGTGATGGAAAGCAAAGATTTCCGCCAGGTTCGTAAAATGGTGTTGATGAAATAATGAGAAACTGTTTTCGAATATTATCAGTGGTATTTGGGCTGGAGTTTCTGACTTTAGCCCAGGTTCCTACTAACTGGATGGTCAATCCCCCTGACTTTGAGCATGTGATGACAGTTACTGTTATCTTGAAAGTGAATAATCAGATTGCTGCTGAAAGCAATAACATCATCGCTGCGTTTGTGGGTGGAGAATGCCGGGGTGTTGATACTTCTATTGCTGTCAACGGGCAACAGATGTACTTTTTAATGGTCTATGGTAATACAAATGGAGAAATCGTTACGTTTAAAACCTACTATTCGCCATTGGATACAGTTCTGAATAATATCGGTTCGCTGCTTTTTGACGGTAGCACTGCACATGGGACTCCGGACAATCCCTATGAATTTATCGCAAATTATACGGTTGTAGAAATCACACCGGAAAATATCCCAAATGAGAAGACATTTTCACTTTGCCAGAATTTCCCGAATCCTTTCAATTCATCCACAACCATTCGATATGAAATATCACAACCGGGGAATGTGGTTCTAAGCATTTTCGATTTGCAGGGAAATTGCATTGAAGAATTACTGAATAATTATCGGGATGCCGGGACGAACAACTTTCACTGGCAAACTGAGAACCTCAGCTCCGGTATATATATTATCCGATTACAGGTCTACGGTCAGCTGTTGCAGAGGCGGTGTATTTACATCAAATAGTGTGGGAATTAGAGATTCTCGATCTTATCAATATAAGCATCGACATCGAACTTTTTGCGTAGTCCATTTACATTCATGTAGCGCACTTTACCGTATACAGATTTTTCAAACCAGGGGCGGTCATGTAGTCCCCCGATTGACCATAAAATTCCCACATAGCCATTTGGATCGCGGCCGTCGAGTTCGTATTTGTCATTCAGATAAATGGCAATCCGAATTGCATTTTCCGGACTTATGCTCCATTCGAGGATTTTCTTGGCCCAATACATGCGCATGTACCCGTGCATTTTTCCAGTTTTGACCATTTCCATCTGGCAGAAGTTCCAGATTGTGTCATGTGTCGTGGCGGACTCGAATTGCTCAAGTGAATATATATATTGTCGTGGATCAGACTTATGCTCGGATAATGTTTTCTTTGACCAATCCGGAAGTCCGTCCCATGAATCATAATTTGAATTGTAAAAGCAATAATTGTCGGATAATTCCCGGCGCACAATCAATTCTTCCAGGAAGACTTGGGCGGATTCTCTGAAGGTCGTGGTTTTTTCTATTTCCAGGGCGATTCGCTGAGCGCTGATCTGCCCGAAGTGAAGGTAGATCGATAGATTGGACAAACCATCAATGGCCGGATTGTTCCGGTCTTTTCCGTATCCGGATAATTTGTGCCGGATGAATGTGTTCAGCGTTCTCATTGCGCTGGCCTCACCGGGTTTAAGCCAGGAAATCGGTTTAACATTGCGATCGATCGTTAATGTATTGGGCAGGCGGGGCCAGTCGATTTCCGGGGACGGTTGGAAATTAGATGGGGGAAGCGGTTTCAACGTCGGATATTCATCAAAGTAATGGTGTAATAATCTGTCAATTTTCGGTCGGATTGTTCGGGCGGCGAAGTCCTGCTTTGACGATGCTATCCAGCAGGGAACGATGTTGTGGGCGTCAACTTCATAAAACGGAATTGTTATTCGAGATAGTATTTCCCGCTTCCACTGACGGCAGATACGAAGAGGCGAAAAGTCAGCAACGAGTGCGCTGGCCGGGTAATTTTCTAAAAATCCGGGAATTGATTCCGCCGGTTCGCCGATAAGCAGGAAAAACGGAATGTTTAGCGTTCTCAGCGAATCTGCGACATATCGCAGACCTTTCAGCATGAAGTCATACTGGCGGAATGTTGCGCCAAGGAATTCCGGCACAAGATTAAAAATCACTTTAAGAGTGGAATCGGTGCTGACGGCAAGATCATAGGCTGCAACAAAAGCCCAGTTGTCTTCCATCCGTTGATCCCGGCTCATCCAATAGATAACAGGTCCGCCGGAATATTGACTAGAGTTCAGTTGACGAATTCTTGTGGTATCAATGTGTGAAAATAAAGGTTTTATGTCCATTAGATTTGAATAAGAATACAAAAGATTTAGTATAATCACAAGTATGTTCATGGGAATTTGTTTCGTTCTGTCACCGTTTTAACTGTTTTTTATATTTTGGGTGATTAAATTTGGACACGTGTCTTGACAATATCAATCAAGAGGGGAGAACCATGGATCAGACCGGTATTCAAACTCAATTGGAACAGCTACAGCAGCGCTTTGAAGGCGATATCTTTATCGATGAAACAACACGTCTGATGTACGCAACCGACGCATCGGCGTATCGTGAAAAACCACTGGCAGTGACCCGTCCGAAAAACGCTGCCGACATTAAACTGCTTATAAATTTCGCGACCCAGAATAACACATCGCTAATTCCCAGGGCAGCCGGGACGTCATTGGCAGGGCAGGTCGTGGGAAGCGGTATTGTGGCTGATATTTCAAAGTACATGAATAAAATTCTGGAATTGAATACTGACGAAAAGTGGGTTCGGATAGAGCCGGGTGTGAATCTGGACGAATTGAATTTGTATCTAAAACCCTACGGTTTGTTCTTTGGTCCTGAGACCGCCACATCGACCCGTTGTCTGATGGGTGGCATGGTTGGTAATAATTCCTGTGGCGCCCATTCAATTATCTACCGAACAACCCGGGAACATACGATTTCCGTAAAAGGATTTCTCAGTGACGGTTCAGAAGTTGAATTCAAACCACTGAATAAAACGGAGTTTGATGATAAATGTCAGGGAGCTACGCTGGAAAGTCATATTTACCAGCAAATCCGGACGATTTTATCCGATCCTGAAAACCAGAAAGAGATTCGTATTCAATTTCCCCATCCTGAAATCTATCGCCGGAACAACGGCTATGCCGTTGATATTTTGCTTGAGACGGAGCCTTTTACCAATACAAAGACACCATTCAATTTTTCCAAGCTGATTGCCGGGTCCGAAGGCACGCTGATGTTCATGACGGAAATCAAGTTGAATCTGGTTCCTCTACCTCCCCAAGAAGTTGCGCTGGTTTGTGTCCATTGTGAAACCCTGGAGGAGGCGTTCAAGGGCAATCTGATTGCGCTGAAATACAAACCCGGTGCGGTGGAACTGATAGACGATATCATCATTGCCCAGACGGAAAATAACCGGGAACAGAAAAAAAACCGTTTCTTTATTCAAGGCAGTCCCAAGGCCATTCTGATTGCGGAATTTGCCCGGGAAACAAAAGCGGAAATTGATGCGATTACCAGGGATCTAATTGCCGATTTGAAAGCGGTCGGCTATGGTTACCATTATCCCATTGTGACAGGCAGTGATATTCAGAAAGTCTGGAATCTGCGAAAAGCGGGGCTGGGGCTCTTGGGGAATATTCCCGGCGACGCCAAGCCGGCTCCGGTAATTGAAGATACGGTCGTCCGGCCGGTGGATTTGCCGGAGTACATGGTTGAAATTGCAACGATGCTAAAAAAACATGGAAAATCCTGTGTGCATTATGCCCACATTGGTTCCGGTGAGTTGCATCTGCGGCCAGTACTGAATTTGAAAGAAAGCGGTGACGTTAAACAGTTTCATGATATTCTGGCGGATACCGCTAAAATTGTCAAGAAATACCGTGGTTCCCTCAGCGGTGAACATGGTGATGGCCGTCTGCGGGGAGAATTTATTCCTTTCATGATCGGTGAAAAGAATTATCAATTGATCAAGGATCTTAAACAGGCCTGGGACCCGCAGCATGTTTTTAATCCCGGTAAGATTATCGATACGCCGGTGATGAATGAATGCCTGCGCTATGTGCCGGATCATCCGACCCGGGAAATCGAGACGATCTTCGATTTTTCCAAAGACCAGGGCATCATGCGGGCCGTTGAAAAATGTAACGGTTCCGGCGATTGCCGAAAGTCTTTTATCCTGGGCGGGACCCTTTGTCCCAGCTTTATGGCGACTCGTGATGAGAACAATCTCACCCGCGCCAGGGCGAATGTCCTGCGGGAATTTCTAACGAACTCACCACAGAAAAATCCCTTTGATCATAAGGAAATTTATGAAGTCATGGACCTCTGTTTGTCCTGTAAGGCCTGCAAGTCCGAATGTCCGTCATCTGTTGATATTGCCAAACTGAAAGCAGAATTTCTGCAGCATTATTACGATGCCAATGGCGTTCCCCTGCGCAGTCGGGCGGTGGCGTACCTGCCCTTTATTCACGCGATAGGCTCCTGGATTCCGGGAATCATGAATTTCTTTATGAAAAACCGTCTGAGTGCCGGCCTTATGAAAACGATTCTGACCTTTGACCAACGCCGCAATTTTCCGTTGCTGCAAAAAACACCCTTACGACGCTGGGCTAAAAAATATGTTCAGAATCTGGGTGATATTCCGAAGAAAGGCAAGGTTTGTCTGTTTACCGATGAGTTTACCAATTTTTTGGACACCGGGATTGGCATTAAAGCGATTATATTACTGAATAAGCTGGGTTATGAAGTCATCTTGCCAGAACACGGTATCAGTGCCCGCACGTTTTTGTCCAAAGGCCTGGTTCGTTCGGCACAGAAAATTGCCCGGAAAAACATTTCTGCATTGAAAGACATTATTACAGAGGAAACACCACTGATCGGTGTGGAACCATCGGCGATTCTGGCGTTCCGTGATGAATATCCTGACCTGGTTAACGGTGAACTGAAGGAGGCCACGAAGCGGATTTCCGAAAACGCCTTTCTCTTTGATGAGTTTTTTATGAAAGAAGTGGAAAAAGGTAAGATCATTTCTACACAATTCACGGACGCCAAGCAGCACATTAAACTGCACGGACACTGCCAGCAAAAAGCAGTTGCGTCTACTGCCAGCACACTGAAAATGTTATCCTTTCCTGAAAATTACACGGCCGAAGAAATTCCGTCCGGTTGTTGTGGAATGGCCGGAGCGTTTGGATTTGAGAAAGAGCATTATGAAGTCTCGATGAAAATTGGCGAGATGGTGCTCTTTCCGGCTGTCAGAGAAGCATCGCCGGACACCATCATTTCAGCACCGGGAACTAGTTGCCGGCAACAGATCAAAGATGGTACAGGAAGGGACGCTCTGCACCCGGTTGAGATTATGTATGCAGCTTTGAAGAATTAAACCCGATAACCAGGGATATTATTTTTTCTGTGTTAAAATACAGTAAATGGTTTGATACAAGTCCAGTAATTTGAACGGTTTTTGGATATATAGAAACTTTTTGTTTTCACGAATTGATTGTTGAATATTTTCCTCACTATAACCACTGCACATAATTACGGAAATCCCCGGATTCTCACCAAGTAGCTCTTCCATCAGGCTGTAACCATTTCCATCTGGCAAAACTACATCGGAGATGATTAAGTCAAAACGTCCTGATTCTTCAGTGAAAATTTTCTGTGTTGTTGCCGCGTTTGGGGCTTCAAAGACAGTATAGTTATACTGGCGAAGTGCCGCAGCAGTAAATTCCCGTACACCTTCTTCGTCTTCAATGAGTAATATCCGTTCCCCGTTTCCGTGAAGAGTTTTCAAATTTCCCTTTTCCATTGTAACTGTATTGATCGTTTGGTCGGTGGCGGGTATATATATCTTGAAATTTGAACCTTTTCCCATCTCGCTGTATACATTGATCCATCCGTTATGCTTTTTGACAATTCCATAGACAACGGACAAACCAAGCCCGGTACCTTTTCCAACTTCTTTGGTACTGAAAAAGGGTTCAAATATATTTTTCAGAATAGAGGGAGCGATTCCCGTACCGGTGTCTTCAATTATAATCCGGACAAATCTGCCGGGATAGGAATCAGGTCTTAGTTTGCAATCTTCTTTAGTAATCTCATAATTTTTGGTTTGAATGGTCAGGTTTCCACCCTGCGGCATGGCGTCCCGGGCATTGACGGAGATATTCATCAGAACCTGCTCGAGATTACCCTCGTCGGCTTCGATAGTCCAGGCCTCTGTTTCCAATTTTGTTGTAATGCTGATATTTTCACCGATTAACCGTTTTATCATTTTTAGAAGGTTCGTGATTGTCTGGTTGATATTGATCGGGATAAATTCCATCGCTTGTTTCCGGCTGAACAATAACAGTTGTCTGGTCAGGTTGGCGGCGCGGGTTGTAGCATTGATGATCTGTTTCAGCTCTCGGTATTGATGGGTGCTTTCATCCATGTTCATCATCATCAGTTGGGCGTGTCCCTGAATAACTGTCAGCAGGTTATTGAAATCGTGAGCGATACCACCGGATAGCGTTCCAATGGCCTCCATTTTTTGTGATTGGAGAAGCTGGTGCTGAATGTTCTGTTTGTCATTTTCCTCACGAAAATGTTCCAGTGCATTGGCAAAGATATCGCCGATTGTTTGAAGCAAAGCAATGTCTTTTTGAGTCCAGGCCATTTCTTCGCTGAGGGCGTCAAGATCGAGGAATCCCATCAGTTTTTCACCGTATATAATCGGGATAATGATTATTGATCGAATTTCCTGCGCTTTCAGGGCTATTATTTCAGCGTTTGCGGCAGCCGGCATCTCCGCAATTGTCGGAAAATAGATGTGGTCTTTTTGCTTCAGTTGGGACATCAACCACGGATAATTTTCTGTTGATAGTTTTTGTTGATTTTCTTTTTGGGTTAGTGATTTTTCTGCACACCATTCATGCGTCAATTTCATTATGGTTCCGTTATCGTTAAGTTGAAATACATTGCTGCGATCAACGCCAATGAACCGACCAATCATTTGCAATGCTTTATCGATACCGGAGTCAATATTAGTTATATCAATATTGATAAATATTGTTGAAATCGCTGAAACAATTTCCTCTAATTGTAAGCGGAATTGAAGTTCAGATTCCACTAATTTCCGATCTGTAATATCCTGCAGAATACCCAGTGAGCCAATAATGCCGCCGGTTTTATCATCAATTAATGGTGTAGAATAATCGCTGATCCATTTTTTCTCACCGGTGTCCAGAGTAACGTTAATATCCATTTGATAAGGTTTTATTTTACCTTCCCGAAATGCACGGGCATATATTTGGGGGTTGTGAGTAAATGTTTCTGGGTCAGTGACTATCTGGGTTTCTATCATTGATATCATCTTTTGGGGTGAAAATTCTGTAGAGTCGATCCCCAGTAGGCTTTCGATGCCGGATCCGACAAAATCGTAATTGTATCTATTGTAGGATAATTGATAAGGTACGCCGTTTGTGTTTTCAATGGCGTTCCGGTAAATATCATGAATGCGGTGCAACTCATCCAGGGCTTTTTTCCGTGGAGAAATATCGACTTTTAAACCCACAAAGTGTGTTGTGTTTCCATTTTTGTCTTTAATGGGGCCAATTGTTGCGTCTTCCCAATAGAAATCCCCGTTCTTGTGCTTATTCAGGAACTCTCCTCGCCAAACATTACCCTTCTTTATGGTTTCCCAAAGCGTAGAGTACTCTTCTGCTTTTGTATGACCGGTTTTAAGAATGCTGGGATTCTTGCCAACAACCTCCTCTGCCCGATAACCGGTAATTTTAGAGAATTGTGGATTGACATATTCAATTTTGCCATTAATATCAGTAATTACAATAGATATAGGACTTTGTTCAACGGTGATAAACAGCTTTTGATATTCATCCTCCTGTCTTTTCCGACCCGTAATATTCTGCAGATGTCCTTCTAAAAATAACAGGTTGTCATGATCATAGACTCCAATACCGTTTTCTTCAATCCAGCGCCAGCCACCGTCTTTATGTTTGATGCGATAAACCAAATGGAATGGTTTTCGGTCGGTAACTGCCTGGTCGACCATTGTTGTTATTTTTTTTACATCCTCAGGATGATATAATTCAATGAAACTAATGTCATCGTCGATAAATTCCTTATATGTATGTCCTGTCAGATCTTCAACCCCAGCGGAAATATACGTCATTGAATAGCGATCATCATTTTTACATAAATAGATAACACCGGGTATATTTTCGGCTAAATTGCGAAATTTGGTCTCACTTTTCTGTAATGCCAGGGTCGCTCTTTTCCGATCCGTAATATCCAGAGAAAATCCACCAAGCAGGGGTCGCCGGTCTTTTCGATCGATTCGGAATACATGGGTTTCCCAGATGCGTTCATTACCGCTTTTATCTGGTACGGTATGGATATCCACACCATAACCCTTTTGTAATGACTTCTCATCCGATTCTTCAAGTGATTGGGCAATTTCCGGAGGGAAAATTTCAAATATAGTTTTACCAATCCAGTTTTCAGTGTCGAAAACCTTTTTCATTTCCTGATTAACGTACAGACATTTATGATCTGGATCTTTTATAAATGCGGTAATTGGCAGAGTTTCCATAAAAGCCGAAAAACGCTCTTCGCTTTCCTGTAACGCTAATTCGGTCTGTTTACGATCGGTAATGTCTCGTATGATAAATGACGCTGTTTTAATGTCACCATCGGAAGTAATTATTGGGTTGATTCGCCCGCTAAACCAGTATTCCCCGCCCAGAACATT
>Ga0268281_1000868_pt1 | contig 19768 bp, 17 predicted proteins | sample saktaG_10_FD_190134 | JGI IMG/M metagenome (GOLD analysis project Ga0268281, IMG submission 190134) | Saline water microbial communities from Sakinaw Lake, British Columbia, Canada - sak_2011_5_24_50m | ecosystem: Environmental > Aquatic > Non-marine Saline and Alkaline > Saline ... | reverse complement strand
ACCTGATTTTCCGATAACACCAATAGCCTCTCCATAATCAATCTTAAAGCTTATTGGCTTTAATGCCTCTACCTTATCGAAATTTTTTGATACATTTATAACTTCTATCATTTAATATTTTCCGGCATAGAAAGAACGAGGAGTTTTGTATATTCGTGCTTAGGAAATCTAAATACCCTATCAGCAGAACCTGTCTCAACAATCTTCCCATCATGCATAACCGCTACTTCATCCGCTATGTCTTTTACGATACGGATATTATGCGTTATAAATAAAATAGAAAGCGATAAATCCCTGCGCAAGGACAATAATAAGTGTAATATCTCTCTTTCTGTGTCAACATCTAACGCTGTGGTTGGCTCATCCGCTATTATAAGTTTTGGCCTTGTCGCTATGGCCATTGCTATCATGGCGCGTTGTTTCATACCGCCTGAAAGCTGATGCGGATATGATTTATAAACGCGCCGCGCATCATCTAATCTCGCCTGTTTAAGCGAGGCCAGGGTAAGTGATTTCGCATTCTTCTTTGCGGCTATCTTGTGCGCAAGCAATGTCTCATCTATCTGCTCTCCTATTGTAAATACAGGGTTTAATGATGAAGCAGGTTCCTGAAATATATATGATATCTTTTTACCTCTTACAGCACGGAGTTCTTCTTCGGAAAACTTTAATATATTTTTATCCTCAAGCACAACAGAGCCGTGCTTGATCATGCCGTCTTTTGTATCGATAAGCCTGGTCATGGCAAGGCCAAGGGTGGTCTTGCCGCAGCCTGATTCACCCACAAGCGCAAAGATAGAATTATCAGGTATCTTCAGGCGCACGTTATCAACTGCTATGAATTCTGTGGCCCTGGATTGTTCACGGCCCGCATAATAACAAACTGTCAGATCATTTATATTTATCATCTTTTTTTAGGGTCAAAGCGTTCTCTCAGGCCTTCGCCGAGCAGGTTATAACCTAATACAGTTATTAATATAAAAATCCCCGGAAATAGCATCGGCCACCAGCACACGCCCAACGAGGCCTTTCCTTCCATAAGTATATTGCCCCAGCTGGGTGTCGGGGGCTGCACTCCCAGCCCTAAAAAGCTTAATGACGATTCTAAAAGAACAGCGCCCGCGACCCCTAATACAGCGCTCACCAAAACAGGCGCTATAGCATTGGGGATAAGATGCCTTATTATTATCCTCATATCACTTGCCCCTAAAGCCTTAGAGGCGAGGATAAACTCCCTTTCCTTTAAGCTTAAAATCTCTGCCCTTATAAGACGGGCAACACCCATCCAGCCAGTTATGCCTATTATCACCATTATATTAAAAATACCCGGTTCGAGCATCGCGACAACAGCAAGTATGAGAAAAAACGACGGAAAACACAGCATTATATCAACAAATCTCATAAGGATGGTATCTGCTATACCGCCATAATAACCTGCTATTGAGCCAATTGTTACGCCGATTATCAACGCTATTGCTATAGCGATAAAACCTATGGACAAAGAGATTCTGCCTCCATATATTATCCTGCTAAAAAGGTCTCTTCCGAGATAATCTGTCCCGAATATATGGGCCCCTGATGGAGCCAGCAGCGCTTTTTCTATATTTATAGCTGTGGGGTTATAAGGAGCGATAACAGGCGCCAGCAAAACCATAAAAGTCAATATACCCACCACCACTGCCCCAAACAGCATAAGCTTATTTTCCATACCTTATCCTCGGGTCTGCCAATGAATATGATATATCAGCCAACAAATTCCCTATAAGTGTCAGGAACGCTCCAACGACAAGTATAGCCATTATAACAGGGTAATCTCTTCCCATAACAGATTCATAAAATAGCCTGCCCATGCCGGGGATACCAAATATTGATTCAAATATAACGCTTCCGCCTATAAGCCCGGGCACAGAAAGCCCTAATATCGTTATAACCGGTAATATCGCGTTTTTAAGGGCATGTTTATATACAACTGTCTTCTCATCAAGCCCTTTGGCACGCGCTGTTCTTATATAATCCTTATGAAGGACCTCCAGCATATTATTTCTGATATATCTGCTCATACCGGCAAGCCCTCCAAAACATGACACAAAAACCGGAAGCACAAGATGCCTTGATACATCAAGGGTTTTTCCTAAAAAAGATAAGCTGTCAAAATCAAGCGATACAATGCCCTGTACGGGGAGCCAGCCTAACTTTATCCCAAAAAATGAGACGAGCATTAATGCCAGCCAGAATCCCGGCATTGCAAAACCAATAAAAACAAAAACTGTCATGGAGCGGTCATAAAGGCTGTTGCTTCTTACAGCGCTTGTCACGCCAATTGGTATTGCTATCAGTAATATTAAAATTACTGAAAGTATGTTTATAAGAAGTGTAACAGGTATGCGCTCGGCAATCTTTACTATAACCCTCTGCCCGTCCCTGTATGATGTCCCGAAATCAAGCATTACAATTCGCCTAACCCAATCCAGGTACTGCACATAAACGGGCCTGTCAAGCCCATATTGCGCTATAAGTTTTTCTCTTGCCTGGAAAGAAACCTTGGGGTCAAGCGTTGTCATACTCTCAACAGGGCTTCCTGGGGCAAGGTGAATCACCGCAAAGGATATTAATGATATTCCCAAGAGCATGGGTATTATATAAATAAGCCGCTTTATAATATAACGTTTCAAATCGCTTTACTACCTCCTGTACTTCTGTTGCTGGGCAGGCACATACCATTTGGTGAAATTATACCCTATCCCCGCCGCGGCAGGCTCGATGCCCTTAAACCTCTTGTGGACAATCGGCAGGCTATCAGCCACCCATAAGAACATATACGGCTGCTCATCATAAAGCATGGCATGTATCTTATGGTATATGTCTGCGCGTTTTTCCTGATCAAAAATACGCCGGCCCTGTTCAAGCAGGCTATCAACCTGTTTGTTTTGATAGCTTATAAAATTAAATTCGCCTTCTCTTGTCTTCGATGAATGCCATATATCATAACAATCAGGATCCCGTGATAAGCCCCATCCCATAAGAATCGCCTCAAAACGCTTTTTATTGATAAACTCCGTCAATAGAACACTCCACTCCATAACCTGTATCTTTACCTTTATGCCTATCCGGCTTAATTGATGCTGTATTATCTCTGCCGCGTATTTTCTCGAATCATTACCCTGGTTTATAAGGACGGTAAACTCAAATGGCAGGCCAGCTTTGTCGATTACACCATCTCCATCGCTGTCAGACCACCCTGCTTCGAGAAGAAGCTCCTTAGCGGCATGTAGATCATAGGGATCCGGCATCACCTTTTCATCGAATGCCCATGACTCCGGCACAAACGGGCCTGTGCATATCCTTCCAAGGCCCATAAGAACCCCGTCTATAAGTTCTTGTTTATCTACAGCTAAGTTTAAGGCCTTTCGCACCCTTTTATCCTTGAATTTATCATTTAACAGATTATACCCCAAATAAGTATATCCAAATGAAGGATATCTGAACTTATTATAGTGTTTTTTGAAAAATTCATTTTCCGTCTGCCTTTTATACTGCAGCGGAGCAATACCCATAAAATCTACACCCTCAACCTGAAGCTCTAAAAACATTGTCGCGGTATCGGGAATAATTCTATATATATACCGGTCTATATAAGGCTTGCCATCAAAATATCCCTCGTTTGCTTTTAAATCAATACGCTGGCCGCTTTTCCATCTGACAAATTTATAAGGCCCTGTGCCTATCGGAGAGCGGCCGTATTTTGTGGTGTTTAGGTCTTCAATCTCGAGTATATGCTTTGGCATAATCAGCATACCCCATGACGATAAGGCCGGAGCAAAGGGTTCCTTATAAGTGATTTTTATTGTATAAGGGTCTATTATTTCAAAAGATTCTATCTTCTTAAAATCCCCTCCATAAGGGGTTCTTACATCAGGGTCTATCAGTTTCTGGTATGTAAAAAATACATCCTCTGCTGTAAACGGCATGCCGTCATGCCATTTTACATCATCACGCAAATGAAAGACTATAATGCGCCCCTCTTCTTTTATATCCCAGCTTCGGGCAAGCTCACCTGTGATATTTAAATCCTTATCATACCTTATAAGCCCATTGTATATGAGAGCGCATATCTCATGCGAGGCAGAGTCAGAGGCGACTATAGGAATAAGCGTGGTAGCATCCGCGATAGACGCTGTTACGATAGCATCTCCATAATCCGGGGCACCATCTTGACTATAATCTATACCCTTATCTCTTATTGCGCAGCCACTTAAAGGCAAGGCAAATAAAAAAGCCGCTATATATATCAGCGGCCTTATATAATTATTATGCGAACTCTGCATAATCCCTTTTACTCTTAGGAACGGTTCTTGAGCACAGGTACTCGTGCTCAAGAACCGTTCCTAAGTTATTCAACTGAGAATTTTTGTATCTCTTCTGCTGTTGCAGGTCGGGTCTCTTCTTTTGTAACTGTCTCTTTACCAGTATCAGGATCTATCTTGACCTCTTTTACAGTTACTGTCTGAGGTTTAGGTTGCCCCTGGACAGGCATTTGAGCCTCCTGCGCAGCTGGCATTACCTGAACGCCATCCATAATAGACTTCTGCCTTTTGCTGGAAAGATATGCCAACGACAGTGATGTGCATAAGAAAAGCACAGCACTTACTTCTGTCGCCTTTGTAAGAAAAGCGCCTGTCTTCTGGCCGAATATAGTGGTCTGAGAACTACCGCCTCCTCCAAATGTCTCGGCCAACCCTCCGCCTTTACCTGTCTGAAGAAGGATAACAGCAACGAGAATCAATGAAACAATTATGTGTATTACAAGCACAAATATATACATGCCTTTATACCGCTCCTTTCACGATAGCGCTAAAGGAATCTACTTTCAGGCTTGCCCCTCCTACGAGAGCGCCATCCAAGTCTTCTTTTCCCATAAGCTCTTTTATATTATCCGGCTTAACGCTTCCGCCGTATTGTATTCTTGTACCAGAGGCAACCTCATCGCCAAACATCTCTTTTAAAAGGCCTCTTATATAATGATGCACCTCTTGCGCCTGATCAGGAGTCGCTGTCCTACCGGTGCCTATTGCCCAGACCGGCTCATAGGCAAGGACCATATCTTTCATATCCGCCTTACTTAATCCCGCCAAAGAGCCATTGATATGGTTTTTCACAACATCGAATGTCATACCTTTCTCACGTTCTTCCAACGCCTCGCCTACGCAGACGATGGGTTTTAGTCCTGATAAAAGAGCTGCCTTAATTTTTTTATTAACAGTCTCGTTTGTTTCATTAAAGAACTGTCTTCTTTCAGAGTGGCCTATTATAACATAGGCGCATCCAACATCTTTTAGCATATCTGCTGAAACTTCGCCGGTAAAGGCCCCTTTCTGCTCCCAGTAAAGATTCTGCGCGCCAAGGGCTATATTGGAATCTATAAGAAGCTCATGCACATCTGATAAAGCTGTAAACATAGGGCATACAACAATATCAACCGTGTCAATACTGCTCAGCTCCCTCTTTAGGCCGTTTACAAGCTCGACCGCTTCTTTTATCGTATTGTGCATCTTCCAGTTACCGGCAATAATAGGTTTTCTCATTATATCTCCTTTTTCTCTGCCAATGCCGCGACACCAGGGAGCACCTTACCCTCAAGATATTCTAAGGACGCGCCTCCTCCTGTTGAGATATGCGACATCTTATCCGCTACATTAAACTTAGCAACCGCTGCTGCCGTATCACCGCCTCCTATAACAGATACCGCGTCTGATTCCGCGATAGTATATGCTAAGGCCTTTGTCCCGTTTGCAAATCTATCATTCTCGAATATGCCGACAGGCCCATTCCATACTATGGTCTTCGCGGCTTTAAGCTCTTCAATAAAAAGATTAATGGTCTTTGGGCCTATATCAACTCCTATAAAACCTTTCTCTATGGACTCGCCGTCGGTTATCTTGATATTGGAACCTGCTTCTATATTATCTGTTACAACATGATCTATCGGTAATACTATCTCGACCCCTTTTTCCCTGGCCTTGGCAAGAATAGCCTTTGCCGTGTCTACCATCTCCTGCTCAAAGCGCGATGATCCGATATCAACATTGTTTACTTTCATAAAAGTATATGCCATCGCACCACCAATAATTATAATGCTGGCTTTGTCCATCATGTTTTCAATAACAGGTATTTTATCAGCAACCTTAGCTCCGCCTAATAAAAACACAAAAGGCTTATCAGGGTTTGTAAGGATTTTCTGAAAATATTCTATCTCTTTTTCCACAAGAAGCCCTGAAACAGACTCCAGATAATGGGTAACACCCTCTGTTGAGGCATGCGCTCTGTGGCATGTCCCAAAGGCATCATTTACAAAAACATCCCCTAAAGAAGCAAGCTCTTTTGAAAAACCCTGATCATTGTCAGTTTCTTCTTTATGAAATCTTAAGTTTTCAAGCATGACTATATCACCATCTGACATTTTAGAAACAGCCTCTTTTACCGCTGGGCCTATGCAATCATCAAGCATTTTTACAGGCTTGCTTAATAGCTTGCTTAAAACCGTTGCAGCGGGTTTTAGGCTGTATTCCGGCTTTACCTCGCCCTTTGGCCTTCCTAAGTGGCTCATAAGAATAAGCTTTGCCCCCTTTTCTAATATGAACTTTATCGTAGGAAGGGCTGCCCTTATCCTGTTGTCATCTGTTACATTCTGCTGTTTATCCAATGGCACATTAAAATCAACGCGCGTTAAAACACGTTTTCCTGTGATATCGGTATCTTTTATGGATTTTTTGTTCATAACTACTCCTATTTCATCATATACTTTATCAGATCAACTACCCTGCAGGAATAACCCCACTCGTTGTCGTACCAGGAGAGCACCTTTACCATATCGCCGATACAGAATGTCTGCTCTGAATCTACTATTGAAGATAGAGAGCATTTCTTATAATCTATTGAAACAAGCGGCTCATCGCTTACGCCAAGTATGCCTTTTAGCTTCCCGTTTGCTGCCTGCCTTAACACATTATTGATCTCATCCTTTGTGGCAGTTTTTTCAACCTGCACAACCACATCCACAATTGATACCGTAGGAGTAGGCACTCTTATCGCAAGGCCGTCAAGCTTACCCTTAAGTTCAGGTATAACAAGGCCTACTGCCTTTGCGGCCCCTGTTGTTGTAGGTATCATTGATAACGCCGCTGCGCGAGCGCGTCTAAGGTCGCTGTGCGGAAGGTCCAATATACACTGGTCATTTGTATAGGAGTGTATTGTTGTCATAAGGCCTTTTTTCACTCCGAAATTATCCATCAAGACCTTCACAACAGGCGCTATGCAGTTTGTCGTGCAAGACGCGTTTGATACTATATGATGCTTTGACTTATCGTATGCCTGTTCGTTTACACCAAGAACAAATGTCGCGATATCGCCTTTTGCCGGCGCTGATATAATAACCTTCTTGGCCCCTGCTGTAATATGCTTTCCTGTCTTTTCAGCGTCGCGGAATATCCCTGTAGACTCAAGCACCACATCAACACCAAGCTCTCCCCATGGAATCATCGCAGGGTCTCTCTGGGCAAAGACTTTAAGTTTTTTGCCGTTTACCACTATAGAATCGCCCTCCACTTTTACGTCAAAAGGGAATGTACCAAAGTTTGAGTCATATTTTAAAAGATGCGCTAAGGTCTTCGCGTCTGTTAAATCATTAACCGCTGCAAATTCGATATCCTTAACACCGCCTTCAGTTGCTGACCTGAAAACATTACGCCCTATCCTTCCGAACCCGTTAATACCTACCTTTATTGCCATTTCTTCCTCCTGTTTGTTTATATTGTTGCTTCCCGTAAATACTGACTTGCTGTTTCCGGTGCTGTTGAATTTATATAAAATCCGCTTCCCCATTCAAAGCCCGCGATCTTGCTGAGCTTAGGCATCACTTCAACATGCCAGTGATAGCACCCCTGCAGGTCATTGTTTCCATTAAGCGGTGTTGTGTGTATAATAAAATTATAAGGCGGATTTTTTAATGCCTGTCTCATCCTCATGAGTATCTCTTTTAATATAATGGCAAAACTATCTATCTGTTTATCATTTATATCCGTAAAATAGGCCTGGTGCTGTCTTGGTATTATCGATATCTCAAAAGGAGATCTGGACGCAAAAGGGCAAAATGCTATAAAATCATCGTTTTCGCATATCTCTCTGTGCCGGTATTCCTGCTCCTGCCTTGTTATGTCACAGAACACGCATCGCTCCTTGTAATCGTAATATTTCTGCGCGCATTCCAGTTCTTCCATGACGCGTTTTGGAACTATCGGGAGTGATATAAGCTGTGTATGGCTGTGCTCTAACGAGGCCCCTGCCGCTAAGCCATAATTTTTAAATATAAGGACATACTTAAATCTATCGTCTTTGCCAAGTTCAATAGATCTTCTTTTGTAGACATTTATTATCTTCTTTATCTGTTCGATACTTAAGTCCGCAAGCTGTTTATTGTGATCTACATCTTCGATTATTACCTCGTGCTCGCCCACGCCGTTCATCATATCAAACATGCCTACGCCTGTTCTATCCAGATTAGGCTCATTCTTTAAGGCAGGGAATTTATTAGGCACTGTCCTGGTTGTCCATCCGGGTGTATCAGGGGCTGTGCCCTCTTGCCTGTCAGCATCTACTTCAGGGGGGGTAAGCGTTTCATTTCCCACACAAAAAGGGCATTTGCCGTCTCCGTCTATACGCGGGCTTTCAATTTCATAATCATCTGGGCCAAAATCTTTTTCATCACTTATTATGACCCACCTTGCTGTCATCGGATCTAATCTTAGTTCGCCCATGTTAACCTATTTTTTTATGGTATAAGAAAGTATAAATACCATACCACTTCGAAAATTGCACATTAAGGTTATCGCCGAACCCCGAACCAAATTTCAGAATTTGGTTCGGGGCGAAGGCAATTTTCTTGTTTACGCGTCCCGTAAGAATTGCGCGGCGTCTTCAGGAGGCATCGGGTTTATATAAAAACCCGTTCCCCATTCAAAGCCCGCAACTCTTGTCAGGCGCGGTATGATTTCAATGTGCCAGTGATAATCGCTATCTATTGTGCTCCAATATCCCTGCTTTGGACGCCTGTATGGTGCTGTGTGTATAATGTAATTATAAGGCGGATCTGAAAGCAGCCTGTTCATCCGCGATAAAACTTCTTTTAAAACTTTACCAAGCTCATAAGCATCCTCTTCTGTTATGCTGGTAAAATCAGCGGAATGCTTTTTAGGCAGTATCCATGTCTCAAACGGAAATCTTGCCGCAAAGGGTGCTATGGCAATAAAACCATCTATTTCAAGTATGAGCCTCTTCTTATCATTGAGTTCCTGCGATATGATGTCACAGAAAACGCACCTGTCTTTATATTCAAAATATCTTTTAGCCCCCACAAGCTCGCCTTTAACGCTTTTCGGGCAGACAGGAAGCGCTATAAGCTGGCTGCGGCAATGCCTTATCTTTGTAGCCCCTGATGCCGGCTTGTGGTTTTTAAATATAAGGACATATTTAAATCGCGTATCACCTTCTAAATCAACTATCCTTTCCTTATACGCCATAAGGACTTTTGCTATCTGCTCGGATTTCAAAGAACACATCTGCTCTGTATGTTCAGGGGTCTCGATAATAACTTCGTTGGCCCCTATACCATTCATCATATCATATATGCCATGGGGCTGCTTATTCAATTCCCCCTCGATGCGAAGAACCGGATGTATATTCGGTACTACCCTTACATCCCAGCCTGGCTTATTAGGCTCTGTGCCCGCTTTCCTTACTGAGCGTATCTCTGGAGGGGTAAGGTCTTCGTTTCCCTCGCAGAAAGGACATGGCACAACCTCAGTTATATCTGCTGTGCTCTGCTTGAAATCATTGGGCCTTTTAGCGCGCTCTGTCGCTATTATTACCCAGCGCCCTATTATGGGGTCTTTACGAAGTTCCGGCATATTTTCCTGATTATATTTATATATAGATTATTGACAGTATAATGTCGTTTCATGCCCTTGCCTACACAGCGATGGTATTTTTGCATATTATCTAAAATCAAGGCAAAAAAATCCAAATCGCTGCTTAAAGCAAGGGCATGAAGCGACTGATATTATAACATATAATAATATAAGCACAAGAACTTTTTAAGAAGCAGACTTAACAGACACACTGATCTCTATTTCAGCTGAGGAATTTTTCTCAATTACAAGTTTAAAAACAGGCACTATACAGCTTGCCTGATATTTGGTTTCAAGGTCTTTTTGGCTCTGCGATACGGTATAAACAGGATATCTAAAAAACTTATAGGAGGGCTTTGAGAAACCTATATCTACCCTGATATCCTCAACCCTGTCATGAAATTTTACGGATTCAACACTCGACAGGTCGTTTTCCCTATCATCATTAGTAACCGAGAAATTAAGTTCCGGGCCAAAAAATAGCTTTGCCTGTTTAGATGAAAGGTTCTGAATCAGATAGGAAACCCTTACGGTCTCTTTTTCTGTGCCAAACGCAAAGGCTTTCCTTAATATTATCTCCTGGCCGCCAACAATGCCTTCTCTGAACATCTCTATGCTGTCAATACTCTGCTTGACCGCTCTCTGGTAGCATGCGCCCGCAAAATCACCACATTCCTTGTACTGGTTTTGCTTAATAGCTTTAAATGTAATACCTTCCTCAAAAAAATGATCTATAAACAGGGTTCTTCTATAATTATCATAATAGAGCTTTTTCTTTATGTCCTTATGATAAAGCTCTTTTCGCCTGGCCAAGGTATTAACTATATTTAATGGCTTGGTCTTTAAAGACCACTCTGTTATCACAGCCCCTTCGGTCTTATCTATGATAATTGTATTCTTAGCGGTATTCACTATAAGCTCCTGCTCTCCATCGCAATCAAAGTCAACCTCATCTATTTCTATCCTCGGGACCGCTTTCTGCTCTAAAACATCAAGTATATTTCCAGCCTCTATAAGATGCTTATAAAGCGCCGTACGCAGATGATAAAAGTATAAGCCTCCGAACACCCCATGCCAATAAACGCAGTTGCATTCTGCCTTATAAAGTTCACGCTTAGCCCTTGTTATTTGCTCTATAGCAGTTCGCTTATTATCCGAGTCCTCCATCAACATAAGCTTTTTTTCAATTACAGACAAACGGCCGCTTACCAGCAAAACCCTTTTATGTATGTGGTTTATCTCAGGATACTTTATCAAGAAGTTTTTCCATATGCCTGTCCTTAAAAAAATATTATACTTACGCAGTAAATTATTCTTTTTAAGGTACCGCTTAAGGCTAATAAGGGCTTCTCCTGCCTCAAAAGGCAAAGACCATTCATTCATCTCCTCATACGAAACATTGGGTATATATATAAGCCCGTTTGAGGTATTTTCTCTTAGATAATCTGATATCCTCCATGTCTTTACCCATGAAGAGTTCTTTTCCAATATTTGCAGAAATTTCTTAAGCCAGCCTTTTTCATAAACATCCTTATAAGTATCATGCCATGCGCCGAATTTTTCACCGTCATCTCCGTAGCATACAGTGTATTTTCCGTAATCTTTCATTATTTGTTTAAAATAATCAAGCGTATTCTGCGGGGATTTAAAAGGTATGGCATAGCGCAAAAATTTATCTGACGGTATAACACTTACAGTTTTTGTATTGTGTTCCGTGATATAGTGGCCATATAGCTGGCTTTCCTTGCATCCCGCGTATATAAGGTGCTGATCATCAATAATCGTATATTTAACATTCAGATCAGCCAATATCTCGGGGAGGTGGGGCTCCCATATCCTCTCGGCAAGCCATGCACCTTCCACATCAGAACTGAAATTTGCCTTTAAAAACCCTTTCATCATATTGATCTGCCCTAAGGCATCATTAGGATGAACAGCTGATAGTATGGGTTCATAAAATCCTCCGCCAATAATCTCTACCTGCCCGTTTTCAGCCAGTCTTTTTAAAATCTCCAGCACGTTTGGCCTGTTATCCCTAAACCATTCTAAAAGCCCGCCGCTGTAATGAAGATTAAACTTTATGGAAGGGAAATCCTGTATCGTATAAAGAAAAGGCTCATAACATTTACCTGATATTTCCTCAAAAACAAATCCAAAATTATCCACCGGCTGGTGAAAATGTACTGCCATCAAAAAATTAAATTTTTTATCCATATATGCCTACCCGAGCACAATACCAGGCTCTATGTTATGGCCTCTTAGGAATTCGTCTGTCTTAAGAGGCTTTTTCCCTTCAAGCTGAAGGGCTTTTATCCTTATGCTTGAATTTTTACATGCAATCAATAACTCATCTTTAGAGGATAGGATTACCTCCCCTGGTACGGCTTCTGATTTTAACGGGCTTAAGTCCTTTTCCGCATCAAGAATTTTTAGAAGTTTTCCATTGAAATGTGTATAGGCAGAAGGCCATGGCCTGCATGCGCGTATTTTATTTATAACCTCCTGCGCGGTGACATTCCAATCTATCAACCCATCTTCTTTTGTAAGCTTAGGTGCATACGTTGCTTTACTATCATCCTGCGAAATAAGCTTTATATTACCTATTTCTATCTTATCAATGGTTTTTATAATAAGTTCTGCCGCGCACCTTGAAAGCCGGCCACCCAGGCTTATTGCATCATCATCAGGCTCAATTTTTACCTCTTTCGTGGAAATAATATCACCTTGATCCAGAAAAGTATTCATCGCCATTATCGTAATGCCGGTTTTCTTATCGCCGCTTAAGATAGCTCTTTGTATAGGAGAGGCGCCCCTGTGCCGCGGCAAAAGAGAGGCATGGATATTTATTGAGTACAACTTTGGTATTTTTAAGGTCTCTTCTTTCATTATCTGCCCAAATGCCGCTACCACAAACAGATCCGCGTCTTTGTCTTTAAGCGTTTTAATTGAAGTGCTTGAATTTACATCATCGAATTCGAGTACTTCAAGCAGCTTGGTGATGGCATATTCTTCAACCGGGCTCTTGGCAAGCTTAAGGCCTCTGCCTTTTTTTCTTTGAGGCTGCGTAATCACACACACAACCTCATGCCTGCTGTTGGCAAGCGCCTTAAGTGAGCCTACCGCAAATTCCGCTGTTCCAAAAAATATTATTCGCATGTCTTTGCTTCTCTATCTCCAAGCCCGTTTCTCAAGCACGCCTGCCTGCCGGTAGGCAGTGCTTGAGAAACGGGCTTAAAACTTAAGCAGGGTCTACATCAATTGTAAGGATAACCCCATGCGGCTTTCTAAATTCCTTCAGGCAGGCCTTAAGCCTGGGGTTAAACTCTGTTAAGTCCTTGATCTTTAATATTATATTCCATCTATACTGTCTTCGCAACCTATAAATCATCCCCTGGCATGGGCCAGAAAGTTCTATCAAATATGGCAGTTTTTTCTTTAATATATGCCTGGCAAGCTCTTCGGAGGCATTTTGGGCCCGCTCTTCTTTATAAGATCGCAGGGTAAGATATATAATATTAGAAAACGGCGGGAGGCTAAGTTCTTTTCTGAATGCTATTTCTTTTTTGTAAAAGTCTCTGTAGTCATGATTGATAGCAGATTGAATTGTATAATGATGCGGCACATATGTCTGTATTATAACCTCGCCTGGCACGCTGCCTCTTCCTGCCCTGCCTGCCACCTGTGTAAGAAGCTGAAAGGTCCTCTCCCCAGCCCTAAAATCAGGCAGATTAAGCGCGATATCAGCCGATACCACGCCTACAAGCGTTACCATAGGAAAATCATGTCCTTTCGCGACCATCTGCGTTCCTATTAACACTTGAGTTTTTCGCTTTGAAAAATCACTTAATATTTGGGCGTGGGATGTTCTTTTTTTTGTAGAATCAGTATCCATTCTGCTTATAGATATTGTGGGAAAATACCTGTGCAGTTCGCTTTCAACCCGCTGTGTGCCAAAACCAAAATAATCGATATACCCTCCTTTACATGCAGGGCAGATATCAACAGGCTTTTTCTGATAATTACAATAATGGCAAAGCAAGATCTTCCTGTCAGAATGATAGTTTAACGCCACATTGCATTTTTTACATCTCTCAACATAACCGCATTTTTTGCAATTGGCATATGTTGAAAAACCGCGGCGGTTTAAAAAGAGTATCGCCTGTTCATCATTCTGGATAACCTTTTCCATGCGCTCTATAAGAATCCTTGAAAATATAATCCTTCTTTTTCTTCTCTCCGCGATCTCCTGCCTCATATCGAGAATCTTCACCTCGGGAAGTGGGCGTTTTTCTATTCGTTCATTAAGCTCAAGAAGCTTATATTCTTTCGAGCATGCCTTATAATATGACTCAAGAGAAGGCGTTGCCCCGCCTAATACGACAACCGCGCTGCTAATCTTGGCCCGCATAATTGCCGCGTCTGTTGCATTATATCGAGGGGCATCCTGCTGCTTATAAGATGTGTCGTGTTCTTCATCAACTATGATAAGCCCTAAATTTTTAATGGGAGAAAATATCGCTGAGCGGGCACCCACAACAATGTGACAGAGGCCGTCCGCAAGCTTCTTCCACTCCCTGTATTTCTGGCCTGCTGTTAAGCGGCTGTGAAAAACAGCCACCCTTTCCCTGAAGCGCGCCTTAAACCTTTCAACAGCCTGAGGCGTAAGAGATATCTCAGGCACAAGCACAATACAGGAACGCCCCTTTGAAAGCACATTTCCTATTGCCTGAAGATAGACTTCTGTCTTTCCACTTCCTGTTATCCCGTGAAGCAGAAATACTTCATGTTTATTTTTATCTATTGCCTGGTTTATGGCCTTTAAAGCTTTTGATTGTTCTTCTGTAGGAACAAATGCCTCTGTAGGCGCAATTGACGAAAGATCATTATCTTCTTCTCTGGGCTTAACTGACGTATTTCCTTTTTTCAGGCTCGAGGGTATCGCGGCATTTATTGCCTCTCCCCATGAACACAAATAGCGCTCCGATATGGCCTTGGTAAGCCTAAGCATCTCATCGCTTAATATGGGGGCCTTATCTATTATTTCAAGTATAGGCTTTGTGTTTTCGCAATCTGTATGCCCTGATACGCCTATGACATAACCTATCATCCTGCGTGGGCCAAAGCTTACCCAGGCCCTTTTGCCTAAAGCGATATCATCTTTTAAAGAAGAGGGAACCTCATAATCAAATGGGCCCTCTATAGGGAGATTAATAAGTATCTTAGCGTAAAGGCGGGGTTGTTTCACTTGCTTTCTTTCAGATAATCGCGGATCTTTTTCATGTCTTCCCATACCAGGCGTTTATCCTGAGGGTTTCTTAGTAGATAGGCGGGATGAAATGTAGGCATAACCTTTATATCGCCTAATTCATAAAACCTGCCGCGAAGCCTTGAGATAGGCTCTTCACTCATAAGTACTGTCTGTGCCGCGAATTTTCCAAGGCAGCATATAACCTTTGGCCCTATTATCTCTATCTGCTTTAAGAAAAACTCCCTGCATGCTATAATCTCTGACGGGAGAGGATTCCTATTCTGGGGCGGGCGGCATTTAAGGCAATTCGCGATATATACACCCTCCCTTTTTAGCCCTATTGCTTCTATTATCTTTGAGAGTAAGACGCCTGCCTTTCCTACAAAAGGCTGTCCCTGAATATCCTCCTGGATGCCCGGGGCTTCACCAATGAACATAAGCTCTGTATCAAGGGCGCCCTCGCCAAAAACAACATTTCTTCTTGACCGGCAAAGGCCGCACTGCGCGCATTCCAAGGCAGAATCCTTTAATCTATCGAGGGCTGACTTCTTGTCCCTTAAAGTATACGGTTTTCTGAAAAATGATACAGCCTCATTAGATTCGAGTACATTTGCTATATCCTTATTTTTAACAATCGACGCGAGCATAACCTCATTCATGCCTGATTCTTTTTCAAGGGCAATATAGTTTTTAAGGTCCTTTATTACGCTTTGCATTGAATCATCTTTCATTCTATCATCTCCATCGCGAGCCTTGCGATATCTTCAGCAGCGCGAGGTTTACTCCAATGCCTGATACTGCTCTTTAACTTATCGATATCTTCTTTTGATTTAAAGAGTCTTATTATTATGCCATTGATTTCATCTAATCTCTTTACCCAAAAGCCAATGCCATTGCCGCATAAAAATGCCACATTCCCGGTTTCTTGCCCGGGAATAGGCCTTAGGGCTATAATAGGCAGCCCTGCGGCTAAACTCTCTGACACAGTAGCTCCTCCTGTTTTGCTTATCATGATATCACTTGCCGCCATCAGCGTATCAATCTGATTGGTGAAACCATACACAATAGTCTTTTTATTCAGGCTGCAACTTAATTTTCCAAGTTCATCAGCAAGGCTTTCGTTGCGCCCGCAGACGGCAATTATCTGAAAATCAAAACTCAATTTCTGTAAATCTAGCAGAATCTCTTTGATAGGCCCTATGCCGAGGCCTCCTCCCATTAAAAGTATTGTGAACTTATCCTCTTTAATACTTATGCTGTTACGCGCATGTTCTTTTGAAGCTAAGGCGTTAAATTTCCTACTAATAGGTATACCGGATACTGATATTTTATCCTCGCTAAGGCCCATTTTTATAAAACCTTGCTTTGTAACCTCAGAGGCAACAAAATACCTGTCAATGTTTTTTGCTATCCAAAATCGATGGGGTTTAAAATCCGTGGGTATATTTATAAGTTTTACCCGCGATAAACCTTTTTCCTTAAGATATGATATAACCTCAGGCGCAAAAAAATGCGTCGATAACACCAGATCGAAATTCTCCTTTAAAATAAACTTCTCTAGCCTACGAGAATTAAGGCCATTAACAAGCCTCCTAAACGGGGTAGCTACAGCAAAAAAGAATCTGTTATTTAACATATGATAAAGAAATCCCCATATCCAGGGCATACGCTTTATCATAATCTCATACGCCTTCTTGTACCCAAACCCAAAAAAAGGTGTTGTGTATTCCAATGCATCAACCAAGACTGCTTTTATCTTATTATTATCTAAGTTTAAAAAACTCTCATATAGCGCTTCCGCGGCCTTTTTGTGGCCGTCACCGGCTGAGGCGTGTATTATCAGGACCTTTTTCATTTTACAACTTCCCTTATTTTTCTTATATGATCCGGCGTAGTGCCGCAACACCCGCCAATTATATTCGCGCCTTTTTCTATAATCCCTTTTACGTGTTTTCCAAAACTCTCAGGTGATTCATCATATACTGTCTTATCCTTTTCAAGCCTTGGCATACCCGCGTTAGGCTGCGCAATTATAAAGGCTGTGCCTAAGGCACGGATTTCAGATACAATATCAATCATATCAACACCTGTAACAGTGCAATTAGCACCTATTACATCAGCACCTGCTAGAAGGCTATCGCTTACAAGCTGGGGTATGCTTATACCAGATGTGGTCCTGAAGCCCTTATCAGGTAATTTCTGAAAAGTCATGCTCGCTATAATTGGAAGCCTGGTGTTTTCCTTTATGGCTAGGATCGCGTTTTTTAATTCCTCCATATCGGAAAATGTCTCTAATATAACAGCATCAACACCTGATTCTTCTAATATCTTGGCCTGCTCTGTAAATACACATACCATCTCTTCCGCGTCAATATTACCAACAGGCTTAGCATACTCACCTGTAGGGCCTATTTCACCTAAAACATACACCTTTCCACCTGCCGCCTCTTTGGCAATATCAACCGCAGCCTTATTTATCTGTTTTACTTTTTTCTGCAGCTTGTATTTTTTAAGCTTTAGCCAGTTAGCCCCAAAGGTATTAGTGGTAATCATATCAGCGCCGGCATCGATATACTCTTTATGTATTTCAAAGAGTATCTTGTGCTTCTTTGTGCCCCAATAATCAGGGCAGTCGCCTTGGGGCATGCCTTTTAACATAAGCATTGTCCCCATTGCCCCGTCACATATCAAAACTTCATCATTTAATCTCTCTATTATATTTTGCATACTAAACCTCCTGTCATTGCGAGCCATTTGCTATTGTAAAGAAGCGACCGAGGGCGAAATGTTGAGCGACCGAAGGAAATCCCCTGGGGGAGAAGTACCGAGCCCATCCGGGCAAGGCCAATCCCGCGCCTTATCTAAACTATCGCAAATAAGTTTTTCGCCATTTCTTAATGGCTTAAATCGGGGGTGTTCAATCCCTGCGCCCCAGGGGCGCGGGGATTTACTGATTTAGATTTAAACCGTCTTGTAAGAGCAGAAAAATTTCAGCGGGCACTATCCACTTATCTTTGTCTATCGAAAAATCTTTTTTTGAAATAATAATCCCTTTTTGCCCGTTTACCTTATTTAAATTGAGAAAATCCCTACACCCGACTTTATCCTGATATTTAACCTCGATGGGCAATAACTCGCCATTTTGTCTTTTTACCACAAAATCAACTTCCACCTGATTTGTCGTCCTGAAAAAAAATACAATATTTGACCAATTAATACTATTTTCCAGGCGCATCAAAGAAGTCATAATTAAATTTTCTATTAGCTTGCTTTTAAACAATTCATCATTTAAGCGCTTTTTACTCGCGGAGAAATAGTCAGACAAACCAAATACATATCCCAAAAAAACCCACAATAAGAATAAATCCTGAAAATACATCTTCTTTGTCTTTCTTGTTGCGGACAATTTTTTGTTTACGTCGATTTGATACAAAATCTTTACTATGAAATTCGACTCCAATACATCTAAATAATCTTCTACTGTGCGGTGCGAATCAATGGAAGTTTTCTTGGCGATTGTGTCAAAACCTATATTGGTAGTAATAGTTCGTATTAGCTGGTCAAATATCTGCCGGGAATAAGTCTCCTTTTTCCCTAATTTAGCAAGATCTCCCAATGCCCAACTTAAATACTGTTGATAAATATCGATTTCTACTTTTTTATTGGCTGCAAAGCTGTTTATGGCCTGAATAAAACCCCCTGTAAGAAGAAAAACGTCTAAATACCCCTGCAGCTGCTTCTGGTAAAAGGGGTAATGTTTCTTTGCCGACCTGATATCGGAAAATTTTTGCGCGATCTCCGGATTCACAAATTCCACATATGCTTTAAAAGATACCGGAAATAATATCTTATCGAGCTCTGTGTCTTCACCTCTTCTTCCCGGCATACGTTCTACTTCATATTTCAGATCGCATGCATTAGAACCTGTGAGTATCATAGTACAGTTTCTCAAGCTGCCTAAATCCGCTGAATGTTTGATTGCCCTGGTCCAGTTCTTTACAAAGGTAATTTCATCTACAAATACAAATTTCCTCTGATTATTATCCTGCCAGTCAAAATACGCCCTTAATATCTCTATTAAATCCTGATAGTTATCTATATTATTGCAGGTAAAATAAAAAATATTCTCTTTATTAACAGTGGGGAGTAATCTTTTAATTAAAAGTTTTAAAGCGGTAGTTTTACCCACCTGCCTGCTTCCCCTTAAAGTGTAGATTACATCTTTATCTGTTTTAAATAAATCCAGAATCGGCGGATGCCACTGATATTTAACATGAGAAAGCTTCTCTAAATTTACATCCTCTTCGATTTTTTCTTTGGCTATCCACCAGGGGTTTTGCTCTTTCAGTAATTCCAAACTCGGCATTATTCACCTCTATTTATACAAAGTGATATTTATATTACCAATATAAATATACATCTTATTCATTCCATTGTCAATACAAATCCCATCTTTAATAACATAATCTGAGCACCGAAACTCTTGTTATTCAGCCCCATTCTTGTTTTCTCCCCCTTCTTGCTTTCGCAAGAAACCGATTGACTTAGAGCATCGTCTTAG
>Ga0268281_1000867_pt1 | contig 19774 bp, 32 predicted proteins | sample saktaG_10_FD_190134 | JGI IMG/M metagenome (GOLD analysis project Ga0268281, IMG submission 190134) | Saline water microbial communities from Sakinaw Lake, British Columbia, Canada - sak_2011_5_24_50m | ecosystem: Environmental > Aquatic > Non-marine Saline and Alkaline > Saline ... | reverse complement strand
CGTCTGCCCTCAGGGCGCCATAACCAGCAACAAATGTAATACATACTCCATTAGCAGGTCTTAGAGTAGTTGAAGGCCATGACTTTCCATAATTTAATACGATCCGCCCTAGCTCACTCTTTGTATCTACAAAATATTCGCCGGCATCAATGAAGTATTCGGTATCGCTAGTGTTATAGTACGTAATGATACCCGATATCGTTGCCGTGCCAGTCCCGCTGCCTGCCCCTGTCGCCGTAAATACGACGCCTACTGTATTGGCTGAGGCGCCGACCAAAGTGAAATCAGTATCCCCTATGGTCAGAATACGATAAACGGTGCCTGTTACAAAGGTGCCCGCAGTTATGGCCGGCACTTGTAGCGGAGGCAATGGAATCTCGATATAATTCTTATCTGGGAACTTATCAAGCCATAGCTCCCAGGTTTGGGAAATGTAGGCTCGGTTCTGAAAGTCCTCGGCATATTGCCTGGCGGTTGCTATAAGGGCATTTATCAGGTCGTCCTCAACAACCGTTGACGCGTCTTTTATAACATCGACTGAGAATACACACGCGCCCGTGGCTACTGTGGCCACCGCTCTTAAATACGCTTTAACTCCAGTATATGCTTTCTCCTGGATAGCATTATCATTGTCCCCATCAACCTGAGTAAATGCGCCATCGGTTACATCAGTCCAGGTAATCTCATCATCCGAGTCCTGGAGTTTGACATCAACAGTCCCGCCTGAGCAATCACCAGCATTGAGATTCACCAATACGGAATATCCTAATACTGCTATTGAACTGCCTTCTAAGGTATAAGCCGCGGCAATAACATGGCTGCCAGGTACGATAGACTGTTTCGTGGTGATATCAGTGGCGAAATCCTCTGAGTCTATCCGTAAATGGCTCTTAGCCTCTGCTAGGCTTACTGGTTCGATTGTTGGTTGTGTTTTTATTATTAACGCCATGTGCTTTTCTCCGTATCGGTCGTGATAACATTGCATTTTCAGGTGGCTCAATTGAGGTAGTTTCAATTGCCAATCCAGATTTACACCATTCCCGCCCTATTTCCTCTGGTACTTCGATTATGGCGCCAGCGGCCAAAGTGCCTAATTTCGTAGCCGCCGACTCTTGCATTATTATTTTCAATTCTCCCTCCCATTAAATCATTATGGTATCCAGGGGGTTGGTTTCCCTTCCCCCTGGATTATCAACTTTAGTGCGCTATCTGAAGCATGATGAACGGAGAGGCTTGCCCGCCGCCGTCCAAAAAGGCGATAACGACTCCAGCAAGCTGTTGTGCGGCGTTCGAAGTGTTACGAACAGCAATGCTTCCGTTACCTACAAACACGCATTCCAGTAACCCATCGGCACCACCAGGTCCACCCGCACCAGATACAGGCGCAGCCCAGTTCGGGCCTGATACCTGAAGCCATAAGCCCTGAGTAGCTTTTGCCGCTACTGTAGGCATACCCATGACCATTGCCTGTGCGCCTTGGTTCGACTTGACACACCCATAGGGATTTCTGATACATTCGCACCATTTATCTATGGGAGTTATTGCTGGAGTAGGAGAGTCTAAAGTGATAGTTATATCTCCACCTCCAAGAGCTATTGCCGTATTGCCGATTATGCCCCGACGATAGCTGTTCTCGCTGCCTGGAAACGCTATAAATTGTCCACCTGCGAGTTCATTCGCCGTAACCCCTACGCTATAAGATAGACTCCCGTCGCTATCTATAGTAATGGTTATCTCCGTCTCCCCTGCTGCAACCTCCGCAGTACAGTGGGCCTGAATGACTTTCTGTTTATATGAATTAAACGCTCCAAAGTCAGTATTAAGAGTGGCTCCAGCTATGGCATAGATAAACTCTTTGTTACCTAGTCTCATAAATGAGGCTGCTGGATACTGGGGAATATCATCTGCCTCGAAAGGTACTCCACCTGGAACATGGATTACTCCCTCTCCCACTTGGGGTAAGTGCATCCTGTGCATCTTCGCTGTCATTTTTAGTTTTCCTCTGTCCTATTATTTCGAGAGAATCATTTTCACTCTCGATGCGGACGCTCAACTCTATTCACTTTACCTATAAATAGGTATGTATTTTAGGTGTTGTTATATAAGGCCCTGAAGGCGTTAGTTCTTACTACGCCACCGCCTACCCTGAAGTAAGCCAGGAACCCGACAAGCCCTGACTCTGCGTAGAGTTCGTCAAGTCGGGCTATGGACATCTGTGCTTTATCAAGAATACGATAGCCCGCTTTGAAATCGCCGAATATGATATTCTTTGCGACGACTTCATCAGCAGGATAATTCATATCATCTTGATTATAAACAGGATATCCGAGTAAGGAATTTGGCTTCCCTGCCTGGACGTTTGGTTGCCAGAGATAATCGCCATAGTAACCAGCAGACACTTCCGCCCGCAGATATCGAACTGCCTTCTCTGTTTGCGAATTCATCAGGAAGCTGGCATTTTTGCGATATTTGGCCGGCAGAGTATATACCAGGTTAATTAGGTCATTAACGACGATAGCATCAGCGGTGGCTAGGTTGACGTTGGTAATATGAGCATCCACCGCTATCCCGTCTGGTTGCTGGTTAGCATGGCCTGTACCTATGGCAAAGGCGGTGTCTTCCGTTTCCGCCCGCGCCCGGGCGAACGAGTCGGCGATAAAAGCCTTCAGGTTATAATCGGTATCCTGTAGCTCATCACGCCCAATCTTGGCAAGCCCTGTTAAGTCCTCTACATACATCCAGTCTTCAGCAGGAACTGGTATGGTTTCGGTAACATCGGAGCCAGTTTCCAACTTGCCCCATCCCATGCTTACTTCAGTAAGAGAGCGGATTCTCACCCGATCTCTGGTAGTCGTTCGAGGGGTTACCAAGCCACGCATTACAGTGAGACCGGGCAAGACCCTGATTATTTCAGTCATGATATCTTCTGGTACAAGAATTTGCCCCGTGGCATCTTCTACCAGAGCGCGGTTTTCAATATCCGAAAGTCCATTCCGTCCATGGCGCATCCATTTCATAAATGAATGACTCCGCAGTTCGGCATCGTCGTCTTTAGCGTTCTTTCCCTCAGGGTCTGGCTTGAGTGCATCCCGTTTGCCTAAATTGGCAATTTCACTTTGCAACCCCTTCGCTTCCACATACTCGTTACGAGTCCTCTCCGTCTTCTGCTTCTCCGCCTTAAATTCCTCTAGTTTTGTGTTTTCCTCATCAGAGAGATTGCGCTTTTCAGAATCAGCCTTATCCAAAATAGCAAGGCCTTCCTCTTTCAAGGCAGTAATCTTTCTCTGAAATTCAAAATATCTTTGCATTTTTTTATCCTCCTAGTTTTTTATTTAGATGCTATCAAATTCCATTCTCCAGCGTTCCATATTCAGACGCTCAACATACCCATCGTTATCGTGAGCACCCTGAACGCCCAAATCTTCCGCTTTATTTGGAAGATAGCTATTTAATATATCAATGGCTTCTCTCACCACTGTTATATCCTCATTAGTTATTGCCCTTTGCATCTCCATTACAGTTATCAACCGTTCCGCATCTAATCCCGCCTTCTCAAATGCCGAACGCACTTTGACATCTGTTTGCAGGTATGCGGGGTATGTAACAGGTGATATATCGTATAGCTTCGTATTTATAAGTTTCCTTATAGGAATCTTCCCTTCCTGCTGGTCCCATTCCTCACCTTTCTTGCTCCTGATATTGAAGGCAAACGACATCTGGCTAATATCTCCACGTTTAATAGATACCATCAAGTCTCTTGCCCATTGTGTATCAGGAGGGTCAATCTCTATAGCCAGCCCCTTCTCGTCCTCTTCCAGTTTCAGTGTTCCGCTTTTATTTCTACCCAATACATAGTTTGGGTCATGGTTAAATAGAGCACGGATGTCATCTTTCAATATTGCTTCTGTGAAGGCACCTGGCATGATGATTTCTCTAAATCCAAACATCTCTTCGGAGAGTTTGTTGAATACAGCAGCATGCCCCCTGATTTTTTCCTTATCATCATCAGCCCTGATTTCTATAGTATCGAGCTCAAATGTCCTGATTTCTCTTTCTGTTTTCATGGTCTTTTTCTCCTTATCCTTATCCCATTGGGACTGACAAACTGCATAGCGCTGCTTGTTATCCGGATACTCGTCATTCATTAAATCGTTACCCATGCACCTTGATATAAACTCTTCCTCGGTCTCTTTAGTTGTTGGTTTTGGTATTGGCATTATTTTTACCTTTAATCCTTAATCTGCGTCTTGTTGCCCTGTTCATTCGAACTTGCTTAACCACATTGCCTTCCTCGTCAACAAGTCGCACTAATTTAGCAGGTGATGGTGTAAAATTCATATCTCCTCCAATAAAAAAGGACTGCTTTTACAGTCCTAAACTTGGCGCAGGGAGCGAGGTGTTTCCTCAACCGCCCTGCATAACTTACAGTATGTTTATCCTGGTGATATCTGGCAAACACATTTATCGTGTAATGGTGGGTGCATCCTTGGCTGATATACCACCAAGTCGTTTTCTCCTTCAGCTTTCAGAATAGAGTCATTACTTAAAAAGGCTTCCTGTATCCCAACAACCTTACCGTCCATCTGTCGGCAAAACGGACAGGGCTTACTTCCCAGTGCCACCCAAGTTAATTTCAATATTCCCGCACTAGTAAAAATAAATCTGGCCAGGGCATTACTTAATTGAACGGTGTCCCTGGCGGCAATTTTGCCCGGGCGTTTATCTTCCCACTCGTCTAATCTTTGCTCTATGATAGGTAAAGGTTCATCACCTGCCTTGATGGCTTCCTGAATTAAATACGTCAATTGCCCCTCAGAAGATTTAGTATATCTGGCCATAAACGACTTGCCATATTCGTCAACAAATTTCTTTACCTCTGAGGTAACAATCCCGTCGCCGTTAACCTCGTCGGCGGCTATCGGTACTATGGCTTCCATTAATGATTGGAATGCAGGGTCGCTCTGTCGCTTGATATATTCTGGAAATTCGCGATAAAATCTACTCAGCCATTCAGTAAAATCAATATTTGACCTTTCGCTTAAATAATTTTTAGCGGCTCTCCGTACAATTTTAGCTTCATGTTTTACTATCCTTTGTCCTGCATCTTTAAATACTGGTTCAAAAGACTTGGCCGTCCGAGCTCTTGATATGGCACCGTTCTTGGCCCTTGTCTCTGGCAATGACCTGACAGCTTTTTCTTCAATTATTTGGTCAGCCTGGTCCATCGGCACCATGTTAAGCGGTACGTAAGTTTTATCGCCACCGTCTATGGGGTTCATGTTCTCTTTTTCCCTGATATCGTTTGGCGAATAGGCGCCTATCATAAACATCTGATTATAGAATTTACCCCTGGCATCCGAGTCACCTCTTAATAGGCCGTCGATAAGAAACTCAGCATAGAATTGTTTCCTTTCGCTTGGACCCATAAGCTGAAGGTGAATCGACTGTTCCCATCTTACAAGCCACGGCCTTATACAGTGAATTACAAATTCCAGGCTTTGTTGCTCGATATTTGAGAACGTGGCCTTATTCAAGTCTCCTATCATGTGTGGCGGAATATGATAAAATCTGGCGATTTCGGATAGTTGGAATTGGCGAGTTTCAAGAAATTGTGCATCTTCCGGCGGTATCCCTATTCTCTGCCAAGTCATGCCTTCCTCTAAGACCATCATTCTGTGAGACTTACCTAATCCCGCATATTGGGTATTCAAACTACCTTCCAAGTTATCATGGGCCACCTTGGATAGTGTTTTTGGATGTTGAACCACCATTCCCATATGCGCCCCTTGACCGAAAAATCTTGCGCCGAATTCCTCTGTGGCCAGGGATAAACCTATGGCTTCGCGGGCCAATTGGATAGGTGGATAGCCAACAAGTCCGTTATATCCAAAACCTGGGATATGCCAAATTCTAAAAGAGGGTAATTTATGATCCACACCATCAGGCGTGGTATATATATAAAACAGCTCCCCTTTTTCCCTTATGACTTGCATCTTGTCTGGCCGTAGTGGCCAGATTGCATTTATCATCCCGCTGCGTTCGTTCCAATCTATTTCAGAATAAGCATTCCCCCATGTGGCCAGGTGGCCTTCCATAGTTTCGCGTAACTGGTAGCTAGTCATTTCAGGATTGGGGGCATCGTGCAATAGCTCGTATAGGTGATGGTTTACTGCCCTTTCCTTTCCCCTAGGCAATCTTCGGTAAACAGGTAATGGCAAGGACGCTACCGTTTGGGCCAGCAAGCTGACGCAAGCATATACCGCCGATGCCTTTAATGCCGATGCCTCCGAAACATTTACTCCGGCCGCACTAGGTCGGCTGAATATATTCCTGAATATATTCTTCTGGACATCGGACAACGAGTAACGGCGCTCTATGTAATCTGCTATTTTACCCATTTCGCCGTCTCCTTAATCTACTCCCCAATATTCCCAGGGAAGCAAATAATAATCCCATCGCAATTAAAGCCGCTGGCCAGTATATAAACCATATTCCAGTGCCAATCATCACTATACCGCCAACGGTCAAAACATCGTCGACAATATCACTTTTTTTCATAAAGCTGTAACTCCCTGCGTTTCGTAAATACTAGGCGCATCTTCATCTGCGTGCTTTATCGCTAGGCTCAACCCCATAATCGTAGCGACCGCGCCGTCTATTCGCTGTGTTGATTTTTCCTTATCAGGTTTCAAGTTTCCTGCTGGATCCTGGCGGACAACCAAGTTGTCTATATTCCACCGGAGTATAGGATTGTTACCGTGGATAAGGTTTCCTGATAGGACTTGCGTTTCAAAATCCTTTGTCGCTGGACTCATTGAAACAAATCCCTGGCCAAACGGTGTCATGTTAAAACCATCATCCATTAACTGAGTGACTATCTGAGTTGCGTTCCATCTATCAAAAGCAACTTCTGCTATCTCGTATTTAGTAGCTTCCTGACGGGTAATCTCGCGCATGTAATCATAATCAACTACATTTCCATCCGTGACGTGAAGGTGTCCCTGGCGCTTCCAAAGCGAATACGGCACCCTGTCCTCTTTTTCCTTCTGCAGCATGGTCGCTTCAGGTATCCAATAGTGCATCTTCACCGCGTATTTATCGCCGATATGGAATACCAGAGCCAATGCGGTTAAGTCCTTTGTGGAAGATAGGTCCAAGCCGCCGTAACATTTCAGTCCCGCTAATTTTGGTAACCGCTTATTACAAGCATCCCAGGTTTCAATTCGCATCCATCGTTCCGCTGAGTTTACCCACTGATCTAAATATAGCCTCCTGAATGTCATTTCCAGTGCTGGCGTTTGTTGCGCCCTTTTACAGAGTGACCGCATTTCCTCGATACTGCGGAATACTCCTAACGCTGGATTGCACTTCAACCAAACGTCTTCATCGGTCCAATCTTCTTTAGGTTCGGCGGCATATATGCAAACTAGCCAGGTCGGATCGTCTATTATTCCGTCCCGTACCTTGCAAGCGTAATTATGAAGTTCCCAGCATATAGAGTTACGGTCATATCCAGCAGTCGTGGTTACTATGTCCGCTGGCTGAGTTCGGGTACCATGTGAAGTTGTAAGCACATCCCATAATTCTCTAGTCTTTGCGGCATGGAGTTCATCATATATAATCGCATGAGCATTAAGCCCATCTTTATTGTATCTATCAGCACTGATGGCTACATAAAATGATCTATTCCTGTAATAGACTATTCTCTTCTGCGGTGAGTAGACCTTGCTCAGGCTGTTTAAAGTATGGTTTTGTTCTACCATCGGGGCTGCAGCTTGGAATAAAAGCCCTGCTTGTTCTCTATCATTGGCAGCGCTGTATATCTGAGCACCTAATTCATCATCCAGGTAGAGTAAGGGTAAGGCAAATCCGCCCGCTCCTAGCTCTGTTTTACCATTTTTCCGGGGAACTTCTAGCCAGACAGTCCTATATTGCCTGGTTCCGTCTGGATTTAAAGTACCGTAAAATCTGCGGATTAGCTCTTCTTGCCAGTCCATCAGGATAAAAGGCTTACCTGCCCACTGTCCCGTTGAATGCTTTAATGTATTAATAAACCTAACGGCCCGGTCGGCTTTTGCCCTGCCGTTTTCAAGTAACCGTCTTTTACCAAGGCGACTTTTAATAAGTACGGCCATTAGTTATCACGGACACCATTAAGTATATCCGCCATAGGGTCGTCTTTCTTATCTTTCTCACCAATAGATAATCGGCTTCGTTCGGCTGGTGTTAATCCGAATTCAGCACAGAAGGCTTTTATCTGGTCCAGACATTGCTTGGCGATACTGACTTGTGGGTATTGCTGAATGTACATTGATATTACCCTGCCTTCCTCGTCCTTCTTGGGAATGGTCAGAGAAAAACCATGCTTCTCAATAAATTCCTCTGCCTGTCTCCACTTCGCGTATGTCTGGCAATAGCCAGCCAGGGCCACCCGGTCAAGCTTGGATAGCAAGCCTATTTTTTCCAGTTGTGGCGCTATCCGCCGCCATTCTCGTTTTGCCTCTAAGCGCAGCCAGGTTGGACAATGCGGTTTTGTGAGCTCTGGCCGTGGCTCGTTTAAGTTAAGCAACCTTTTACCCGGGTTGCCTTCCAATATTTTTAAATTTGTTGGTTTTGGTTTTCTTCCTTCCATAATCCACCTCAATAAAAAAGGCATAGCGGTCAAACTATGCCTTTCCAGTCTTTTGGTTATACTAGTTCTATTTGTTGGGCTTCCTCTGAGCCTCAATTAGTTTCTGGATTATCTGGTCGTATGTTTCGCCCTTGCGCCCCATGTTGCTTAACGCTTCTTTTGTATCCTGCCCAATCTGTATTGTCGTCTTTTTCATTTCACCCATTGCATTAAATCCTTTTTTATGTAGTAATCACAATTATAACGCTTCAGGGTATTTATAACATCTATGGCGAATTTATGCCAGTCTATCGTTTGGGCCAATGGATGATGGTTAAGCTTTCCGACTTTGAATTTATCAACAAACCTTTCGGTTAGTCCTATTACTTTCAGGGATTGCTCAGGTTCAATAACGGGTTCAAGACTAATCCAAGTATGCACCCCCTGTTTATGAGCATGTTTTATACTTTCTATTCTTTCCGCCGGCGGAGCTGCTTCTGGTTCCCATTCTTCAAAGCCTTTTAACAATGTTATCGTGGTGCCAAAACTATCCTCTGAGGTTAATAAATCAAAATCACGTTCTGCTCTAGACCCACCTTTGGTTAGTATATTAACGTGTAAGCCATAGAAATGAATTATCGCTATGGCCTCTCGCGTTAATTGGAATTCTTTATCAATAGGCTGGTAAGGATCGCAGGTAAAGCATAAGAATACTTGTTGGCCAGCGTGGGTTTGCCTTAGTATCTGGCAGTCTTTTTCTAACAGTTTTATAACATCTTTACGTGGCTTTGGATCGTGGAATTGCTCATTGCTTTTATGGGTAAATATTGGTGCATAACAGTAAGTGCAACGGTGGCCACAACCGTTATATAAGTTAGCGGCCAAATCGTTATATTCCCTTGCTCTTCCTTGTGGCTCATAGATGATTTTAGTCTTTAGCATAACGCCCTCACTCTCTGGCTATCCAGGCTTCTCATGAGTTTGTTAATCAGTTTACCCATTAGGCTTAACTGGCCTTTGGTGATATCCAGTCTTTCAAGCATGGACGCGGCTGTAATACCTGGGCTGGTCCGTTCCAGTTCGTTTATTTCTTCAAGAGCTTTACAGGCGCGCTCGATAGCGTTTTTGGTTTTTAGCCTAGTGGCCATTTCCTCATTGCTTAACTTGCTTTCCGGGAATAGTTCGGTCTGGTTTTCTTCTGAATAGACTTTCTCGCATAATTGCTGGCATTGCTGAACGGATAATTGGTTGCTGGTCATTATACCTAATGCTTTCAGTTGACCATTGGGTGTCAGTTTACCAAGTGCTATGCCTACTACCAGACTCATTTGATCCTTCCTAATCATGGCTTGGATTTCAGGTCTGGTTTTCAGAATATTCAATAGCCAGGATATGATGTTCTTAGGCTTGCCGACGATATCGGCTATTTCGTCCAGCGTGTAACCTTTCTCCAAGAATGACTGATATGCCTCTGCCACTTCTATTGAATTCAGATCTTGCCGGACGATGTTTTCTAGTAACTGGAATTCTTTAGCTTTATTTTTGTTGCCTTGGAAAACTATGCAGTCTATATGTTCTAAGCCTAGACTGTGGGCTGCCCGGAATCTTCTTTCGCCAGCTATGATAATATAGCCGCCGTTAAAATTTGACCTGACACTGATCGGTTGAAGTAGGCCATTTCGTTTAATACTGTTAGCAAGCTCTGAAATGGATCGCTTGTCGAACTCCTTCCGTGGCTGCCCTGGGTCTGATTTGATGGTTTTTAGTGATATTTGCCTTATCTCCCTTTCCATTTTCTTCTCCTTTCGCTATATTCGTTATAGTAATTATAAGCAATATAGCTAGGGATGTCAAGGTTTTTAAAGCTAAAATCAGATTTTTTACAGCTATTTTTTAGATTTTCTCTGTAAATCTATATGCCAGTAATAGACTGTCCGCTTATCATTATGGAAGTATTCGGCCTTCTGTGTCTGGTATCCATACCGCTTTTCAAGGTCCAGTAGCATGGTGGCGAATATATCAACGTACCAGCGACCAAGGCCAGGGATATTAGTTTGCCTGGGTAAACCTTCAGTAGCAGATACGAACCTTGAAACGTCTCCGACTAAGTTTTGGTGTAACACCAGTCCATCCGTAACAAATAGAGTTAGCTTCGCTTTGGTGTACTTTCTCAGGATAAGATATATCTGTTTCCAAGGTGAACCGTAATCGTCCAGGTCGAATACATTGTACTGGTTCATGTCATTATGAGTGATATAAATATTATTGTTAATCAATGTGCATATACCGGGGTCGTGGACCTTCTCTTTATCTATTCCGTGATAGAGGGCCACGCGGTTCTTATATGTCAGTCTATACATTTCACCGTTTCCGCAAAACAGGTCCAGTACCCGGGCTCGCCTTGGTAGGTTGCGTCGGCGGAGTTCGGCCTTCTGCGGCGCCATAGAATTGTCGACTTTCTTAATCTTCATAATTGCGTTCTACTTTAATTCCAGTCTGTTCTAGCTTGATTAAAGCATTGTCCAGAACGGCCTTATTACTGGCGTCGGTCCTGATAACCGCCCATATCGGCGTGCGTACGGCATTCGACATATCGAGTTCACTAAGTAGATCGTCGATGTTAGCGGGCTTGAAATACCTGGTCATAATATCTTCGATTTCAGTATCAGTAAATCCAGTGGCGGTTAAATCGAAACTGCCGTCGTCCAGAGTTTCAAACGTATCCTTCAAATTGGACCAGTCCCATTCTGATAACAGGGCAGCTTGGTTGTCCATTATGCCATACGACTTGGCTGTTTTGGCGTCGTCGTCGACAAATATCGCGGCTATCTCGGTCCATCCTAGCGACTTTGCCGCCGTCCATAGACCGTTACCCGCTTCGATTATCTTCGTTTTAGCATTGCAGATAATAGGTTTTCGCTGGCCATATAAACGTAGACTGTCTTTAATAGCATTGATATTACGTTCATTGTGTTTTCGCGTGTTCCTTGTATCTGGCTTTATAGTGTCTATATCGATTATAAGCGGTTTTAATGCTTCGTTTATCTCATTCATAATAGCTAGTTAGCTTTATGCCCCCCCTTGCTAGTTTTGCGAAATGATATAAAAAACTGACGACATGGTTTTCAGTTAAAGGATTGTAGCGATTTGACCCGGGTATCCTGTTAATTGTTATTGTTGAATATTAGTTGACTTAATTCTGTTATTAAATCCACCATCTTCTTTAGCAGTTTTAATACTATGGTGTCTTGAACATAAGGATTGCCAATTGCTTCTATCCCAAAACTTGTTGTAGTCTCCCCGGTGTGGAATGATGTGGTCTACCAAGGTTGCAGGGGCTACAACTCCCTCTCGATAGCAGATAACGCATAGCGGATGGAATGAGAGGTATTGTTTACTGGCTTTCCCCCACCGCCGCCCATACCCTCTAGCGTTTGCATTCGGTCGGTTGGCGTCTGCTTGGCGTTGGGCTTCCTGTCTATGGAGTTCACAATAGCCAGACTTGTCTGTGGTCTTATCTTTACATCTTGGCTCTTTGCAATATCGTGCTGGGCTATATGGCATTGGATTATACTTTTTCGTCGTCTATAGGTTCAATCTTATATTTCTTGAATACCTTGCCGACTTCGCTATACCTATCATTATCCGCATACTGCCCGATTGTCAGCGTATCTACCTCATGTACCGCCGACTTTAGTTCTATCGAGAATACACGACCTGGGTCTAATCCCAGCGCTTCGCATAGTTCCTTACCAAATGTTACCTTAGACATACTCCCTCCTTTTATAAAGAATCTATCAACCTATGTAAGTATCCCTTGATTCTGATTCTCAAAAGGCTAAGATACGGGTTAATATACCTTGCTATGCATTTAAGCCAATAAGGCCAGTTTGGATGTATTTCGTTTTCTATATCTTTCATTTCAACAATTCTCCACTAGGGGGGGTATTTATTGCATATCTCCTAAGCACTCATTTTCAGAGGACTCAATGTGCATCTGATTAGCTCTCATCATCTTTTGCATTAAATCCCTCTTAATCATCAGCTTATAACGGTATTCAGTTAGTACTTCTGCACACTCAGTCAAGCTGTCAATTACCATTTTAATTTCCTGTAGCTCGTTATCCACTCTCTGCCTATGTAAAGATGATTTTGGGCAACAAAAAAGGCTCAAACCTCTCGATTTGAACCTTCAGGGCGTAAAATACCCTTCGATGTCAATAGTAATCTCTTCGTAAGGTTTTTGTCAAGTTTCTCCGTTTACTCGTAGAGATAATCTTAGACCGCTGTGCTACTACAGCGTTTTTACCCAGTTACTCCCGTTCCATGATTTGTTAAACTTCTCTTTCATTACAAAGGCCAGCCAGAGCTGTTCGGGTGATGTGAAAGCATCGCATCTTGTAGAAGGTAATTTTTCAATATTAGACTCCTCAAAGCCCTTGCCTTCAAGCATCATTTTACAAAAAGGAATGAGTTTTATATCTCCTGTTGGTATCACTGTAGCCCAATACATCATTCTTGCAAACTTCGATATATAAGGGCCTTCCAACATCTCCTGTAGCTGGTCTTGGCATGGTATGAAAATATGCGTTGCTTTAAACATTTTAGTTGTATCAGGAAATTCAACAATTCTTGACTCCCCATCAGGGGTAACAGCATGCCAATATTGAGGCAAGTCACTATGATAATGTAATATATTGATTTCTTCCTTTGTCTTTTTATCGGGCCATATTTCAGAATCTAGTGGTTCACCAAATACTGTATATCTCCTTAATATATAGTCACCAATTTGGGGTTTCCAAGACCCCTGTATCTCAGGGCAGTCTGCCATCTTTATGTATTCTTCAGATGTGTCCATGTTGCCTCCATAATTCTAATCCTGTCGCAATCCTCCTTACAGTCAAGATTAGTACATATTTCAACCTTCAGGTGATTTCTATCAGACTCCTCATCTGTTACATCATACCAATCTAAATTGTTTTTGTGGCAATCTTTAGCTTTCATTGTTGCCTCCATTTCCAGAATCTATATTTACCTTTCCGTCTCCACCCCGTAATATACCTCATAACTCTATAGATACAATAATCTATCTCATCTATCCTCATGCCGTAGGTCAGCTCCATGTCCCGGTCATCCTTACCACGCAGACGCTTGTCTTTGAGCATCTGCCCTTCTTTACCGCACCGGTCTATCCTCCAAGAAATTTCAGAGGCTATCTGTACTGGTGTCTCGAAGTACGCTGGCATATGACCGTAGACTTTATGCGTTCCGTTTTTAGGTTGAGGGGTGCTGACATTCTCAGGCTGGGGGGTACTTAAACTTATCCAGTTATCAGTATATCCAGGGGGTATAATAGGCCAGTTACCTTCTTCTAAAGTAGTTAAATTCTGAATCAGCCACTCGCATTGAGCAAGATCAAATCTTATTTGGCGCGGTGAATACCATTCTGTCATATTAAAACTCCATCACCAGAGGCAATATCTCCCTGCAATCCCCATGATAGATGGTGTAGCCATTATCTCATTGGCCCCTTCGGGATCTGTTTCATAAGCTGCTCCACTTGCTCCAGATTAACCTTGAGTTCTACATGGATTCCCCTTGTATCTTCCTTTGGCCGTTTACATCGCCAGTATTTTGGCATGAGTTTTCTCAACTTCTTCTGGTCCGCCTGACTGATTACATCCCACAGAATGGTCATTTAGTCTTCCTTAACACCTTCGCATTTTATTTCCTTGCTTATTAAGTAACGCTTTCGATAATGCCTGTAAAATCTAATATTCAACTCCCCGCACCGCTTTGAGCCTTCTGTTGTGCGGATGCTATATCGCCTCACAAAGAACTCATTTATCTATCGCCATGCCCTTCTAATCATTTCCTTTTTCTCCAAGCTATTACTGCAATCGTAGCTATCCCAATAAACTTAGCTATATTTCCTATTCCCCGGCCGCAAACGTAGTAATGGTACTCAGGACTGATAACTTCCTCCATGTATTTTGTAGGTGGCTTTCTGCTACGATAGAAGGAATGCCCTATACCAACTATGAAAGCGTGTCTTTCATCTGATGTTGAAAGTATCTCTTTTAGCGTGTCTACTATTCCGCTAAACATCTTTCACCTTCTTATGTGCTTTATCCCAACACTCATCACAAACTGTAAATGTCGTACCACCTTCATTTTTGCTTCTCATTATTCCACAGTCGGCACATGGATATTTCCTCTCATCATCACTTTCTTCTTTCACCTCTGTTAGTGGCTTGACAAAATAAGTCGTATGAAAACCAAACTCATCAAACTCACATCTTTCTTCACCTTGTATTACCACGCCTTTTGAGGATTGGTCTTTAAGTAAACTGTCGGCACACTTGCGATAATGTTCCTTAGTATATTCAGTTGCCTTTAGCCAAGGGGAATAATGCCCCACTGCGTTATACATATGCTCCGCTGTCAGTTCTCTTATTTTTCCCTGTATAGTCATTTAGTCCTCCTCCTTTTTCTTGAAGAACCAAGCTACACAGCCAATAAACGGCACACATATAGCCTCGAACTCCAGCAGTGGCATCATCTGTGTTATTACATAAAATGCTGTGATTACTCCCAGAACTATCATTGACATTATTGCTAGTATTTGCCTGATTTCTTTGTTGCTCATTTACTCACCTCCTCTTATTGCTTTTAACATACTAATAGTATCTAGTTTCTCATCCTCGTAGTCTGCGATTATTTTAATTATCCTCTCCCTCTCTGCCTTCTTGCCTGTAAAATCTTCCCATCTCTTTATAATCACATCACAGTAATGCTCGTCTATCTCTATCATGTAGCATATTCGCTCTAGTTTCTCGCAGGCTATTAGTGTTGAACCTGAGCCTCCGAAGAGGTCAAGGATTATATTACCTGCATCTAATTCCTTAATAGCCCATAAAGCCAATGCGATAGGCTTTTGCGTTGGATGGACTCTGCGCTGTCCGTGTTCAGATGCCTTGATTAACCCCTTCCATAGATGACGGAATATCCTAACTGAATTGAACCGACTTTTACACCATGCTAATTCGCAATCGCTTTGGGTATCTCGCTCAATGTCATTTTCTCGTTTATCCCAGACTAACCAGTTTGATGATGGAGGCAACTCATTTGCATAATAATTAGCTCCCCACCACACCTGCACAGGGATGGATACACATAAGGCGAAGGCATCCACTGCATATTTGGTTGTGTCATCTGTGAAATCTTGTAGCTTGTTTCCTTTTGTGATACCATGCCGCTTACTTCTATCACCTTTTACATCTATCCCATAAGGTGGGTCAGTAAATACCATGTCTGCCTTCTCTCCGCCCATCAACCTCTCAACATCTTCCTTCTTGGTAGCATCACCGCACAATAATCTATGATTACCCAGTATCCATAAATCACCAGACTTACATACAGTCTCAACATCTTCAGGGATAGCATCGTCATCAGTCAGCCCTTCATTGTCCTCATGAAACTGAGTCATTAATTCCTCTATCTCATCGACATTGAACCCTGTTAAATCCATATCAACAGAGCCATCATCTAACTCTTGGAGTAAGTCCTTCAATGTAGGTAAATCCCAGTCAGCTAGTAATGCCGATTGGTTGTCCATCAATCCGTATGCTTTGGCTACGTCTTTGTCATCATCTACCTTAACAACTGCTATCTGAGTCCAGCCTAACGACTTGGCAGCCTCCCACATTCCATTTCCAGCTTCTATAAATCCAGTATTGGAATTAACAACTATCGGCTTTCGCTGACCGTATGCCTCTAGCGATTTCTTGATAGTGTCTATATTCCTAGACGGATGTTGTCTTGCGTTTCGTGGGTCTGGCTTGACTGATTTTATATCAATTAGTAGTGGCTTTAACGCCTCGATTATCTTCACTCATCTCCATACACAAAAAAGGACCAGACTGTTACATCCGACCCTAGCTCATGCGTGTATCTATGATTTAATATACTTGTACGAACAGATTTTGTCAAGTATTGCTTTTTACGTTAAGCAATTTTGTTTCCACGAAACTAATCATGTACGTCTACCTCTCCGCCAGCTCTGCCGTATTCCTTACCATGCCATACATGAGTGGGCGGCGGCGACCAATCCTCTATAGCATAGATATCGCCGTTGTCGCTCTCAACGATCGTTACATCATGCCCAATGTGCTTTTTTATTTCCTCGTATTCTGCCATCATCTAACTCCTTAACTCCCAGAGTGCCCTTTAGTTTCTATATATTTTACAAAGCACTTCTCCATCATTGCTAAGCAGGGATAAGGTGGGCCCTTCTCAATTGGTTGCATATCTATAACTGAACTAGCATATAGGGCATTATCTTCATCTATGTCTAAAGCAAAATCATGTATTATAAAACCCTTTCTAGCATATATTCTAGTTACCCTGTTGTCGCCATCATCTGCAATTATTTCTAGCCTCATACTATCATCCCCTTGTTAGCGTTCTCTGAATACCTGGTCCGATGCCATAGGTCAACGTGTACTTGATTTCGCCGTATCTCCCTGAGTAGTGATTGCCTTAATGTGTATTGATAATAATTCATTTATTGCCTCCTGTTTTACAATATCTATTGCTTGCTGAAGCCCTTTTAATTGGCTGTTAAAAGCCATCTCCGCTTGCCTGTCTTTTGGCTCAAGTATACATTGCCTTTCTTTTTCTTCTGTTATTTGCTTTCTAGCTTCTACTATCGCAGTTAGTATCCTCTCCCTCTCTGCCTTCTTGCCAGCCTCTACCTGAGATTGGATGTAGGTTGCTAGTTTGGGAGAGTGTAATTGGTCCCACACTATTGTTTGTAAGCCACATAATATGCAGTCACCATGTATGCTCCGTTTATAAAGGCTCAACATTTCATCGTCAGGCAATATGCACTCTTTTATCAGCTTTGGCGGCTTGAGTTTAGACTGGATATAGCCCCTGCACTTCTCTAGTTGGGCTTTTGCTACTGCCTCTTCCTCCTGTTCATCGGTGATAGTTGCTATATCTACTCCAGAATTAGCTACAACATTGTACAGATTATTCAAGGCGTCAAAGGTTTCCTGTTTACTCAGCAAGCAATCTTCCAACTCTTTAGGTGCTTCCATTATCTGCCTCCTTCTGGTCTTGGAAATATCTTTCTATATTCGTCATTGGCTAGTTTCCACTTCAATAGATTAGCAGAGTCACGCTTAAAATCAGGGAACGAAGGAAACCCATATGCTTTATGTTTAAAAGCGTTACACTGCATTTCACCGTCATCACCATATAAACACATATTCTCACAACCATGATGATTCCAAAGCAAAGCTCTCCATTCATTCTCCTCCTGTTTTAATTTCTCTCTCCAGTCTAGGGCAAATAGTTTCTTCACTTCTTTTCTGAAATCCATCATGCCAAGGTACATTTCCTTCATGCCAGCCTTAACCTGTGCCTCACAATGTTTCATAGCTTCGTTGTAACCCAAAGTGTATGATATGCCTTTTATCTCGTCTTCTGTCATGCTACCTCCAATGCTGTAATAATCCCAGTCCGACTCCAAGCCCTGCTAACATGAATACCCCAATTATTAGTAGTTCTAGTTCTATTGGCATGTTGCCTCCTTTTAAGTCACTCCGAGCGTAGCCTTCAATAACTGTATAGCCAGTAAATGCTTTGCCTCTACGCTATGCTCCCTAGTTCGTAGTACAGATATGGTTTCGATAAGCCTCGCCTGCTCCTTTTTAAGTTCCTCATTCTCTTGTACTAACTCCGCCTTGGTTAAATATATTCTGCTCATCTATACCTCCCTTTTAATCCCTTGGGTCGCTTACGCTGTCAGGATGTTGATATTGTTCTGCAGGGCTTTCACTTAGTAAATAGTAGTCCTTCCTCAATTCCCTTTCCTCTTTCACCAGATTCAATGCTTCTATCGCAAGCTGGAGAGCTTTTTGCCTATATGTCTGGTTGCTGAAGGTACTCCCCATGATGCTATTCAAACAGTCTATCGCTTCTGGTATATTCATTTTTTACCTCCTGTTTTATTAGGATATGGGTATATTTCGGCATCTAGTGGATAAACCTCATCAACATCATGGTAGCCTTTGAGCCCTGTTAGGGGCTTCCTCTCTCTTTTTGGTGCTTCCACCTCATACTCCTGTTTAGCTTGCTTATACCCCTCAGACATCATTCTAGCCTTCTCTGCCTCTATGTAGGCTTTGAGCTTGGGTGACTGAAGTTGGTCTACTACCGCTTTTTCCATAGTATCTTTGGCACATTCAGCCTCGTTATATATTTTCTCTAGCTCCTCTAGTGAAAGTAAGCAGCCCATTAACTCTTTAGGTGCTTCCCTTGCTATCTTCTTTTTGTCCACCACTGATATAATTCCTCTCCTGTTTCAAATCTGTACTTTACTGGCTTGCCCTTCTTTGTCTTATACCCTCTAGCCTTTCTATCCTCTGCTATATGATTACAAGCTAGTTTCCATAGCTTTACTATTTCAGGAAAGTATTCTTCTTCACGTTTTATATCCCTAGAAAACGGACACAGAACGCAACCTAAACGCTTGAAACCTTCGTCATAGAGGTAGCAATAAGGCACATTATTTTCTCGGATATATTGCCAAATATCATACTCGGTGAAATTGGCAATCGGTCTAACTAATGTCTTTTTACCATCATGTGAAAGTTCTATATCAGGTTGGCTTGCCCTATTACTGCTTTCTGCTCTGCGATTCCCCAACACTACCATTCTCCCATTACCACCTGCCTCTTTAATAACCTGACAACACCATCTGGCTTGTCGCATTGGCAAACATCTCTCTCTTACCATCTTCCACCACCCTCTAGCATGGTAATCCCATTGGGTGTCGGGGTGATGTTCTTTTAGAAAACTCCATATCTGTGGTGGGTCAATTGGCGATACGCAATAATGAGCGTCGAACTTACAACCTGACTTAATCAATATATCTCTGACTACACAACTATCTTTGCCACCACTATCTGCCAAGTAATATCCCTCTGGTGGCTCATTATCTCTGAGTAATTGGAGAGCCACCTCAACCTTATTAAGCCCTGTTTTAAGTGTAAGCTGTTCTAGTGCCATTACGTATCCTCCCAGGGCGGTTCATAATTCAGTTCCTCTATTAGTTTCTTTAGATACAACCTTACCGCAGCGTGGTCTATATGG
>Ga0268281_1000866_pt1 | contig 19856 bp, 23 predicted proteins | sample saktaG_10_FD_190134 | JGI IMG/M metagenome (GOLD analysis project Ga0268281, IMG submission 190134) | Saline water microbial communities from Sakinaw Lake, British Columbia, Canada - sak_2011_5_24_50m | ecosystem: Environmental > Aquatic > Non-marine Saline and Alkaline > Saline ... | reverse complement strand
GTTGCGAAAACGACGTCGCCATCTGCATTAATTTTTATTTACGAGGCTGTATAATTCACTTCAGGAAGTACGGTCTTCCCTATGGCCTATCTGTTTCCCTGTGTACGCTTCATCTAATGGTTACCCACTTTGATGCAACACTTGGTATGGGTGGTTGGTTAGACCTTACCCAACAAGGACTTTCACCCTGCAAGACATATAAAACTTCTTGGCGCTCTTTCGCTAAAGTTACCGAATTATTGAACTAGTAAAACCGTTGCCTGTCATATACTAAACTTTTGGTTTCGCCGATGAATGGTGGTGAACTATTTTCCACTCTCCTTGATCATCCTTTTTCCAAACAAATGAAAATCTGGCCTCAACTACTTTTCTATCATCACCCGGGCCGACTTCAAAATCGTACATCCCGGAATGCAAATAACTATCAGTTCCAAGAGTTTGAACTTCTTCCTGGATAATTTTACCCCTAGGATTTTTTATCAGGAAGTGTTCAAAATATTCTTCTGCACCATATTACCCCTTCTTGAATTCCCCTGAAGTCGTAGGTAAAAAAGTGGCATCGGTAATATAAAGTCCCGCTACTTCTTTAGGGTTTCCGGTTTGTAGAGCACTGTTCCAAAGATCAAAATTTCTACTGGCAATTTCTTGTATTGTTTCAGTACTCTCTTGTGACGGAGTAATACCCTCAAATTTTTCTAACATTGTTTCCCCCGAATTAATAATTAATAATAGATAAATTTTATCACAAGTTACATTGAATCCGCCACAGTAAATTAGCAAAACATCACCCAGCTACAATGGGTTTTCTTATGGATTATAACTCGTTATCAGATTATGTCCGGTACGGTTCTTTGTCATACTATCATCTTTGATACGATACCTCGATTAATAGCTAAAATTTCAGCTATCTCCCTGAAAGAACCTTCCCCTGTCACATTGTTTTAAGAGCTAAAATCCTTTTTGTTCAGCAATATCTTTTGCAGTTACATCGGGATGATAATATCTTCCATCTTTATGTGTATAATTTTTGACTAAAATGGATTGCTCAGGACAAAAATTAAAACAAGCGTAGCAGTAATAACACTGTAGTATCAATAGGGTCAGGTCTTGCAATGACACACTAAACATGACAAAGAACCTTCCCTGTCACATTTTTATTAAACCTAATATTTATTTTTACAAAAATATAATTGTTATCCCCGTTATTAAATATCCTTCTTTTTATTCAAAAACTTAGTGGCTATTTTTCAAAATAACTTTTATCAAGATCTCCTTCATTGGAATAACCTCTGCTTTCCCAAAAACCTAGAAATGTTTCATCATCAGAAATTTCAATTTTAGTTACCCACTTAATCCATTTATATCCCCACTTGCTTTCTGCAACCAACATAAAAGGAAATCCTCTATTCTGAGGCAATATAATTTCATTGGCTTTATAAGCTAACAAGATTTTATTATCAAAAATATAACTAATTGGAAATGAAGTAGTGTAACCATCATAAGCATGAAAAATGATAATCTTGGCTTCTGGTGTAATATTATCTTTCCCTATTAAATCTTTTACCAAAATTCCTTCCCAAAGTATTTTTACAAGCCACCCCTCTACACAGTCCAAAGTCACTACTTTTTTATAATGGTCAAAATTATTAATTATTTCATTATAAGAAAATTTTTTTGTTTCCTGAACTAAGCCTACTATTTCTAATAGATATTCATTAATATCTACTTTCTGAGTCCCCTTAATGGCATTTTCATTAAAATCATTGAGCGAAGAAAGTCTCTCCCCTTCATATTCTCTTATTTCAACAGGCTCCAATTGTACTGTAGTTTGGTTTTCTTGGCTGGCAAAACTATTCAAAGCAATTAACAGGGTTAAAACAATCACAAGTAAAATAATTTTTTTTGTTTCTGAAAAGAATAAATTATAATTTTTCATTTTATCCTCCTTTTATTAAAAAATCTTTCTTATATTAACCATTCTTAAAAATATCCTGGCATATAGTAGATACGACTTGGTTAAGGTCAAATTTAAAAGAGCCTGCTTCCTCAATCCGAATTTCGCCGGCAAGGCCTAATTGAGTTTTAGATGGAATTTGATTTCTTAAATATTTTACGGATAGTATTAATAATCCATTTCCAATGTAAAATCAAATGAAACCAGACCAATAAGCTCAACAGAATACTGGACCATTCATGCCAGACTCTAATGGACCCCATAGGTAAAACAAAATAAAGATGAGTTATTCCTAAAAAATCCATTAATAATCGCCATTTTATCAGACCGGTAAAAAACACGATTAAAAATGAAAAGAACAAGGCTATATCAATAAGGTAATTAATTTTTTTCAATTTATTACTACCTCCCTTATGTGCGACAGAAAACCGTACCCTATCACATTTTGAACTAATCATAGTGCCGCTACCCTGCGCTTTTGTATTTTTTCACTTTTTCCTGCTTAATTATATACTTGGTAATGTAATTTTTTTATAAATTACGTTTACTCCCCAGCCAAATCATATAAAGGGCGTAAACCGCACTAATAATTGCACCAGGAAGAGAAGCGGTTTCATCAAACAGGGTCAGGGCAATAGCTGCTGCAAATCCGGAATTTTTAAAGGTCCCTAAAAGTATCATTGAAATCCGTTCTTTTTGATTGATTCCTATTTTTTTTAAAAGGATATTTAAAAGGATAAATCCCAGGAAAGTGCTGACAAGGGCAATGAAAAATATTTTAATTAAGACATCCGGTTGCTCCAAAAAGGTTTTTTGATTTAATCCGATTACTGTAAGGAAAACGATAAAAAAGCCCCAATTAACAATGGTCCCCTTCCAGGGAATAATTCTTTGATAGAAATTTTTAAAAAGCAGAAAACGGGAAAGAATAATAGGTAAAACAATTAATTCAAGCAACGTGATGACTAATTTTGACATAGGAAATGTTGCGCTGCCGGTTAATAGCCAGATTAAACCCGGCATAATAAACATTGACGATAGATAGGTGCCAAAAGTGGCAAATAAAGACAAGATTGAATTACCTGCTAACAGGGAAGTAAAGGGAAGAACTGCTACACCCGGAGGTGCCGAAGCAACCAGAATCATTCCGACTCTAATCGACTCTGAAAAATTAAACCACTGGGTGAATATCAGAAGTAATGAAGCTAAAAACAGATAATTGAAAAGTATTCCGATGGCAAGGGGTTGCGCCAGGCTTCGCCATTTTAAAATTTCCCGGGTTGGAATTTGGGCAATGGAAATAGTCATGACCAGTGCCAGAGCAGGGATAGTTAACGATTCAGTCCATTGAGCCAGTTGGGGAAAGGCGAATCCCAGAATGAAAGCCAGTGGTAAGATAAAATTACGATGACCAAGAAATTTAAACATTTTTATTTCCTGAAATTTTGATCTTTTTTAATGATTACAAAGCAAATTATTAAAAAAGAAATCAATAATTATATACCTGGTTAATATATATAGTGATGAAACAATCTTTTTGTATCGGTTTGAGAAAGAAAAAAAGATTAAAGATGATAAAATTTTTTTCCATTATATCATAAATCGGGAATTCTCTAAATCGGGTTTATTTAGCAAGCAGAGGTTATCTCTTTCTGACTTGACTCCAGTAAACTAAAGAGTTTTTTGAAAGCAGTAGGAATCGCATAGTTACTTAATTGAGAAATGGCTACCCATTTTTCTTTATGCGAATCAAACTTACCGTCTGAAAATGAAGAAAAATGATATAATTTCATCAACCATATCCGGTGGGTAAAAGCATGGCTTACTTCTCCAATTAAAACAGGTTTCTGGTTAATTTTTATTTGATAAAAATTTTCCAGGATATTTTGGATACTGTAACCTCCGGAATTTTCCCTTTTCGCTTCCGTTGCCGGCAAAGCCCACATATTGGCTAAAAGTCCCCCGGGCGGACGTTTGACAAGCAATATTTTATTCTCTCTTAATAAAAGAGCCATCTCCATGACAATCTTTTTTGGCTTTACCTTCTTTCCTAAATTGGGAATGACTTCCTGTTTTTTCCGCAGAAATGCTTTGCAGATATAACAAACAGGGCACTCGAAACATTCTGGCCGACGTGGTGCACAGATAGTAGCGCCAAGTTCCATGAATGCTTGATTAAAAACAGCAATCTTTTCCCGTGGCATAATTTTTAAAACGAACCGCCGTATTTTTTGTTTTGTTCCTGCTTTGCTATTATCTGCGGTAATAAGTAAAATCCGACTGATAACCCGGGCAACGTTTCCATCTATAGCCGGTTCCGGTAAATTAAAAGCAAAGCTGGCAATGGCGCCGGCAGTATAGGGTCCGATACCGGGCAGATTAAGAAGCTGTTGATAATTGTCAGGAAAACGACCTTGAAATTCATCTTTCACTATTTGGGAGGTCTGATGGAGTTTTACCGCCCGGTTGTAATAGCCAAGACCCTCCCAATATTTCAACACTTCATCTATGGAAGCATCGGCCAAATTTTCAACTGTGGGAAATCTTTCAATAAATCGGAGAAAATATTGATTTACAGTTTTGACCTGGGTCTGTTGTAACATAATTTCTGAAATCCATATATAATAAGGATTTTTTGTTTCTCTCCAGGGCAATGAACGATGATTGACTTGATACCAGCTCATTAAATCCTGTTGAAATCGGATAACCGAAAATAGTTCTGGCAATTTTTGTTGCATCCTTCCCGCAATGATAAAATATAATTATTTGTATCTCTAGAATTTGTGTTAACATGAAAATATGATGGTTTTATTATAACTGAACTTACTATTTTTAAATACAATCTTAGGTAAAAGTACAGAAAAGATGATTTCGTGGTAATGAAAAAAGTGGTTCTCTCAATCCTCATATATTCTCGACTGTCTTTTATTTTCTATCTATGAGATGTTAAGAGCAAACTAAATCTATCAAGAAATTTCTACAGGTAAGCTATCTTTATCAATTTTTAATTCTCCAGGGTAAGAAAATTTATGGGAGTCAAATTTTTAATGTGGTCAGTAAAAGTATCCTTCTGAGAGGTTATTTTTCTGGAACAGAGAACCATCGCCTGTGTTCAGTGAAACCATTTCTTCATGAATTTTTCTGCTCTTTTTTTTACAGAAGGTCGGGTATTATTCAGCTGCCTTTTTATAAATGCCATTATTTTCTTCTGGTTATTTGCCTTTTCAAAAAACTTTTCAAAAGAATCTATGGCATGTCCACAAACTACATTATTGCATTCAGGAGACAGCTCTCCTTTATACTCATATTTCGCTTTTTCTATTTTTAATATTTTATCTACAATCCTATCCATTAAATTTGGTTTCGCCTGGGCAATTTTCCATGAATTTCCTACTATATTTGCGGCGGTAACCATAATTGGACCTGTAACAGGTGCATAATACTTGTTAAATATCTTTTCAAACTGGTTTTTTGAATCTACACAAGATAAATTTGAAATGGTAATAATCGCACCCCATTTAAGAAAATTATTTTCAGAATCGAGAAGTTTAACGAAAAAATCAAAATAAGGATAAACCAATTCCGGTTTTTTTTCACTAACCAAACGAATGATTTTTTCACAGCCAAATTTAATACTGCCTTTTTCACTATCAATGATTGAAATAAGCACTTCGATAAGTTTGGGATTTTTAATGACCTGCCTCACTAATTCATCAATATTTTTTTTTGATTTAATTTGTTCGATTATTTTTTGCTCATTCATTTTTGTCCTGTCATCAAAATAATTTACTCAATTTTTCAACTATTTCGGAAATCTGTTTTTCACGGCTAGGTTTTGACCAGTTAACGACTGCTGTTCCGCGAATGGTTGCTCCCTTGGATTCACAAATTTTTTTCATTTGCCCGATTGCGTGGTTTCCCCCCAGCCAGGGGAAAGGAAAAAATTGAGTTACCAAAAAGACGACTTTTTTATCCTTTAGTGGTTTTAACTGTGACAGATAGGCTGTCATTGCAGAGGATAGAGAAAAGGCCTGCACCGGAGAACCGAAAACCAACGCATCATATGGCTCGATATTTGGAAGCGTTTCAAACTTAACATCTTTTGTTGACGGATGTATTTTTCCAACAACTTTTAGTCTTTCAATGTTCACAGAATGTCCGGATGTGACGAGTTTCTCCTTGAGTTTCTGGCAAACGGAATAGGTGTTGCCGGTTTCAGAATACAAAATAATACCGATATTCATAATAAATTCCTCCTGCTGAATATTTAAAGACCGACCAAAAGAAACAATGCCCCTTCTTAATGAATTTTAAAATAGATGACATAGTATGGTTATTTTAAAGGTGACAGTATTTTAAATTTATAGATTATTCATCCTGAGATAGCATATAATTATGTCATAGTACAATTACATTTTATATATAAGATGTGAATATGTCAATGAATAGCGACGCCCTAATATTTAGAAAAACAAAGACGCCTTGTTTTTCTGGAACAGGAAAATAGCTTCTTTTTTCTGTCTTATATTTTAAATCCTAAAAAAGTTTTAACTAAATACCCAATAATAAAAGATAGTGTGGCAATACCAATGCTGATGGCTGCCATTTCCACAAATCTTCTTTTAAAATTATAATCATTTACTACAGAAATATAGAAATTAAAGATGAAAATAATGATAATGGCTACCATAATGGTCACGATTAAGCTGGCTACATAATTCACCATTAAAAAATAAGGTGTAATCAGGGCTATTACGGTGAAAATATAAGCAATTCCCGTATGAAACGCTGATTTAACTGCTCTCTGTTGAGCTTCCGAGTCAGCCTCCGATTTGATGGATAAATATTCACTTGCTGCCAAGGAAAGAGATGCTGAGATACCGGTAATCAATCCCATCAAGGCAATGATTTTTGAATTTTGTATGGATAAGGTAAATCCGGCCAAGGCTCCGGTTAGTTCCACCAGGGCATCATTTAGTCCTAAAACAACAGAACTCGTATAGGAAAGTTTTTCCGCATTAATTAAATTAATGAGTTTGGCTTCATGTTTTTCTTCCGCTTCTATGACTTCTTTCATTTCAGGAATGACATTGAATATTTGAGTATATTTTTTTTGCGCTGCTTTTTCACCTCTTTCTTGCAGTTTTACGCCAAAAGTTAATCCAAAAATCCTTGATACAAGAACATAAAAAAGCACTCTCAATTTACTCACTTTTAGAGCTGTACCGGTATATTTTTTAAATATTTTGGCATGACATCTTTCATCTTCTGAAATCTGTTTTAAAAGTTTAGCATGATGAGGGTCTTTGACTAATTTTGCCAACCTTCCATATACTTCCGTTCCTACCAACTCATCCTGTTGCGCTTTTTTCAGTTTAATGATTTCATCTTTACTTAATTGATTCATAACTAATCTCTCTTTTCCCAAATAATAGTGTCTCACTAAATTTTTTATGTGACTAAAAACTGTCCCCTGACCCATATATATCCATTATTATGCGCTGTACTTAAAAGCATCTGCTCCTTTAAAAAAGAATTTTAGCGATTTATTCTACCCTTTTGGTCTCGCAGATGAATGGTGGTGAACTATTTTCCACTCTCCTTGATCATCCTTTTTCCAAACAAATGAAAATCTGGCCTCAACTACTTTTCTATCATCACCCGGGCCGACTTCAAAATCGTACATCCCGGAATGCAAATAACTATCAGTTCCAAGAGTTTGAACTTCTTCCTGGATAATTTTACCCCTAGGATTTTTTATCAGGAAGTGTTCAAAATATTCTTCTGCACCATATTACCCCTTCTTGAATTCCCCTGAAGTCGTAGGTAAAAAAGTGGCATCGGTAATATAAAGTCCCGCTACTTCTTTAGGGTTTCCGGTTTGTAGAGCACTGTTCCAAAGATCAAAATTTCTACTGGCAATTTCTTGTATTGTTTCAGTACTCTCTTGTGACGGAGTAATACCCTCAAATTTTTCTAACATTGTTTCCCCCGAATTAATAATTAATAATAGATAAATTTTATCACAAGTTACATTGAATCCGCCACAGTAAATTAGCAAAACATCACCCAGCTACAATGGGTTTTCTTATGGATTATAACTCGTTATCAGATTATGTCCGGTACGGTTCTTTGTCATACTATCATCTTTGATACGATACCTCGATTAATAGCTAAAATTTCAGCTATCTCCCTGAAAGAACCTTCCCCTGTCACATTGTTTTAAGAGCTAAAATCCTTTTTGTTCAGCAATATCTTTTGCAGTTACATCGGGATGATAATATCTTCCATCTTTATGTGTATAATTTTTGACTAAAATGGATTGCTCAGGACAAAAATTAAAACAAGCGTAGCAGTAATAACATTTAACGTCTTTTTGCCATAAAGGTTTACCATTATTCATTTTTATTTTTTTAGATAAACAAACTTTTTCGCAAAGATTACACCCCGTACAGCTTGAATCAGCATAAAAATTAATTTTAGGATTGGTATATTCAGATGCCCATTCAACAGGGAGCTGTAGTAATCGATCGATATATTTCATAAAAAGATTAGGTGGATTTGGATTATCTTTTCCTGTATTTTTTTCTTTATTTATAATCACTTTACATATGGTATCAAGTTCATTTTGAACTTTATTTTCTAAAGCTAAAATTGCTTCATTTGTTATTTTAGAAGCCCAATCTTGAGCAATCATAAAAGATGGCATGACGCCCTTCGGTGAATTCCCCATCATTTTTAGTGTAAAATAAAAATCGATACTTTTTCCTCTTTTTTTCAATAGTTTTTCAAGGTGTATATTAACTTTTCCCGGATAGCCACAATTTGTTGTTATAGCAAATATATATTGGGTGGGTTTTAAATCAATTTTCTTTAAAAACCTCCTTACAGGGACAGGGAGAGAAGAGACATAAATAGGAAACACAAAGCCAATCGTTTCTCCCTTCGTTTCTATAACATCTTCATTTAAAAGGCTTACCATGGGTATTAGCTTGGTTTCAGGCATTCGTTTTTGAAGTTCTCTTGCCACATGCAAGGAATTGCCTGTTCCTGAAAAATAATAGATTTCCGTACTCATAATAAATGTTCTCCTGCAATCTCAAGATCTTTCTCGTTAAACAATAACTGTTATTACCCGGCAAGGATGCCAGACTTTAAAAAATCGGCTTCGGCCAGGCTTGCGTACAACTCGTTCATATCCGAACCAGTTTTTCTACACTCCCAATTTGGCTTGATATCCGAAACAAATCAAGAATAGGGCCAAATAGATAAAGCCTTTCTTAATACCACAAGTTCTCCCAGGTGATAAGCATTATGGTCAGCAATTAATAAAATTTCACGAAAAATATTATATTCAGGGGCATGGGGAATGGGCTGGTAGAGATTGGTACTGGAGTCACCTAACAAATTCTCGACTGACGAAAGGTCTGCACGAAAATCACCCAAGGTCTTCTTCCACTTATTTTCATCGGCAGATTCACCTTCGGCAGGCCAGTAACCTTTTGGCCAAGGAGGGGATTTGTATTCCGGATTACGGATAAATTCCAGAATGTCCCACTGGCAGATTCGCATGTGCTCCAGCAATTCCCATGGTGAATAGGAAATAGTTGATACCTTCCGGTTGATATCATCGAGAGAAAATTGACTAACAGCCCGCTCAAAATATAAATGAGCATTCCCTCCTCGCAAAAGGGCAATTAATTGCTGACGAACAACTTCATCATCGGTCATCACATTCACCTCCTGAAATTATTATTCATTCAAATTTAATGGCATTACTTCTCTTTTGCTCAGATATCTTCACATCTAGAGGTAAGGCAATACACTTTTCCGGCAAATTCTATCCCTCAAGACCGGGTCATGTTACCAATATAGTATATTTTTTGTTATATTTCAAGATCTGTTTTCTTGTTGTCCACCCAAGATAGAATAAGTTTTCAGATTCTAGAACTTATTCAATTTAATGAATAGAAAAAGTACCTTTCAACTTAACTGCATGGCTAAAATTATCAAACATGGGCGATACCTTCTCGGCTAATTGGTGAACTTTTTTGATGGTTTCTTCCGGATATTTCGTTTTTACCTGAACTGCAAATTTAACCTGTTTAAAACCAGCTCTCTCTATGTTCTGTTCATCAGTCCATCCCCCGGGAACGACTTCTCCTTCCACATCTATCTTTAAATCTTCGATTTCAACCCTTAGCTTTTCGGCAGCATATAGATAGGCAAAGAGGATACATCCTCCCAAAGCCTGCAATGACAATTCGGCAGGTTTGGGACCTAAATTTGTGCCCTTTTCCTCCAGGGGTTTATCGATAGTCAATTTGAACCCCCTGGTTTCACTCTCCAGTGTAGTACCTTGAATCCATTTAGCTTGGGCTTTTAAAATATTACTCATTGTTCTATTTCCCTCCTTTTTTTATTGAAAAGTTGAAAAATTATTCTAGCATAACTAAAAATTTTATAAATCTTCAATTACCTATTGTATCAAATTATATTTCGACGCATGCTACTATACTTACCTAAAAATTATGGTTATTAATTGGTAAATGATAGTATGTTTATAAATAGATTAATATAATTTCTAGGTTAAGTGCAATTAAAATAAATCATTTCATTTTAAACTTTTTATATTTAATGCTGGGGTTCTCATATCATTTCTGTCATCATTTACATTTTCAAGATAAAAGTAAAATATGATGATTTATATGTTAATTCGACTATTTAAATAAAATATCCTTCTTTTTTGGAAAAAATACAAAATATTAATTTAAAATAATTTGATGCTAAATATGAAAATTATTCCTCCTGTGTGTTGGACTTCATGCATGCTCTATTTTCATTAAATACTCATTTACTTGCCAAATGGGTCGAAAAGATTTAAAATTAAATAAAAAGTTTATCCAATACCTCATTAATTATAATTAAGTTAAGGAGGTTTCCAGTGAAAAAAATCCTCATTATCCTCATTATTTTAATCATTGCTCTAGGTGCCTTTTATTTCTACCAACGCTCCACCTCAAAAGAAGTGAATTTTACCAAGGTTGAGCAGGCGAATTATTTTGAAAAAATATTAACCAGCGGAACGGTTCTTCTGGAAGGTTTAACTGAAGTGAAGACGGAAGTGTCGGGTAAAATTGTCGATGTTTATGTTAACGAAGGTGATACATTTAAAAAAGGACAGGCTTTACTAAAATTCGATAACACGGATGTTAATCTGGATCTAAAACAGGCGGAAGCCAGCTATACTTTGGCTCAATCAAGATATGATGAAATTGTCAACACCACCTGCCCCACCTCTCGGGAACAATATCGCCAGGCCACACTGTCAGAAGACGAACTTCAAAAAAAAGCAGAGAAGTATCAGACACTTTACGACCAAAAAGCCATTTCCCTAGAAAAATTGGAAGAAGTAAAACATCAATTGGAACTTCAGCAATCCAATACCCTGATTCAAAAGAATTTTATGGAATCATGTGCAGAAGGAGGGGCAAAAAGAGAAACCGCTCTGGCAGAGATGAAAGCAGCGCAAGCCCGGATTGATTTACTCAAGAATAATTTAAAAAAACATAACATTCTTTCACCTCTGGATGGAATTATCCTTCAGAAATACAAGTCCCCAGGAGAATATGCCATGATTGGAGAAGGCCTTTTTACTATCGCCAAGCAAGATAGCAAATATGTGGAAATTGAACTGGATGAACGAAACCTTCCCCGAATTAGCCTGAATCAAACCGTTTCGATATCCACCGAATTTGCCCCGGAAAACAAAATACAGGGCTATATTGATTATATTGCATATTCGGTTGACCCGGATAAAGGAACGGTCAAGATTCATGTAAAATTAATTGAAGATGAAGATTTTTTAATCGAATATTTGACAGTTCGATGTGAAATTATCTCCAAAGAATATCCCAATTCTCTGGTTATTCCCCAAATGTTTGTATTCCAGGAAAATGATGATTATTTTGTTTTTTATTACCGGGACGGTTTGGTTCAGAAAAAAAAGATTAAGATTGATAATCCTAATGCACAGGAAATCAGAATCATAGAAGGAATTCTTGCAAATGAAATTATTTTAGAACCGGAAGGATTAAAAACCGGGATGAAAGTAATATTGGCGGAATAAGGTGATGGAATGATGTTATTTTCTTTGCGCGTTGCCTTAAGATTTTTAATTGACGGAAAAAATCAATCATTGTTTATTGTTATTGGTATTGCCGTTGGCGTATCTGTCATTATTTTTATAGGCGCTATTATTACCAGTTTGCAGTTTAACCTCATCGAACAGACATTGGGAAACAGTGCTCATATCACCATTAGCGAGAGCGGTGATGTCTTTAAGGATATTAAAGAAACTTCCCGCTTCGGTATTATTGAAAATCAATTGGAAGAATCTGCTGATTTTCAGGATTGGCGTCCGATTTTGGATTATCTGGTACGAAAAAATCAATTCACCGCAATTTCTCCGGTTCTGGATGGGAATGGATTTTTAGTCAAAGGAGGAGAAGACACTTCCATTCTTCTAAGAGGTGTGGAATTGGAAAGAGCGAACCAAATTTATCAAATTTCCCAACGCATCACAAAAGGTGATGATGCCCTGGAAGGCAATCAAATCCTTATCGGTAAAGACCTGGCAGAAGATTTTAAATTAAATCCCCAAGATATTGTGGTGATTGCTCTGGCCAATAATGTTCGGGAAAAATTTAGTATTCAAGGTATTTTTGATTTTGAAAATGAGTCCATTAATCGTAATTGGATTTTTATCGATTTAAAAAGAGCACAAAAATTACTGGATAAAGAGAACTATATTTCTAAAATTGAACTACAAATTGAAGATGTTTTTGCCGCCGATAATATTAGCAATGAATTAACTAACCAATTAAAAGTACTTAAGATTGATAACTGGAAAGAGCAAAACGCTCAGCTGCTGAATGCCTTAAGCAGTCAAAGCTTTTCCAATTATATCATTCAAATTTTTGTCCTGCTGGCGGTTACTCTGGGTATTTCCAGCGTGCTGGGAATTTCGGTCATTCAAAGGTCAAGGGAACTGGGAATTTTAAAAGCCCTGGGAATCAGAAATAGCGGAGCCCGAATGATTTTTATTTTCCAGGGAGGTTTTCTCGGCTTATTGGGTGCTTTATTGGGTGCTTTATTGGGTGCCATGCTGGTGAAGTCTTTTACCACTTTTGTTAGTGTGTTCTCTATTGAAATAAGACCTGCCCAAATGATTCTGGTTATCATTGTGACGACTATTGCCGGAATTGTCTCAAGCTTAATTCCGGCCAACACTTCGGCAAAAATGAATCCTATTGAGGTAATCAGAAATGCCTGAAAAAAATATATTACTGGAAGCAAAAGACATTAAAAAAGCTTATGGTCAGGTCATCAAGACCATTGCTTTAAAGGGCGTTAACTTACAGATTCAAAAGAATGAATTTATCGCCCTTATCGGTCCTTCCGGATGCGGAAAAACCACTCTGGCAAATATACTGGGTGCTCTGGACCAACCCACTTCGGGCACTATTTATTATAAAGGCTCTGCCCTTGTAAAGATGAAAGATAATCAGCTGGCAGAATTTAGAAACCAGCATATCGGTTTTATTTTTCAATTTCACTTTTTACTAAAGGAATTTACAGCCCTGGAAAATGTCTTGATACCAACCTGGATACAGCATCAATTGGCACCGGCTAAAAAGGTGAAAAGAGCAAAAGAATTGCTGGAGCTGGTTGGTTTAAAAGACAGGATGCATAATAGAGGAAATAACTTGTCCGGTGGCCAGCAGCAGCGGGTAGCCATTGCACGTTCCCTGATTAATGAACCTGATTTGATTTTGGCCGATGAACCCACGGGGAATCTGGATTCAGTCAATACCGATCAAGTTTTTGGATTATTGAAAAAAATTAATCAGGAAATGGAAACCACCTTTTTAATCATTTCCCATGAGCGGCATATTGCCGCCAAATCCAATCGGATAGTTGAAATGCTGGATGGCGAGGTAATTAAAGATTTTCCCAATCAGGGAGAAGAAGATAAACAATGGCTTTCACTGGCACCTGAATATTGTAAATTATGTCAACAGGATCAGGCAAAAACAGTCAATCTAAGATAGATTGATATTTCTGTATCATTATAAATAAAGGAGAGGTGGGAATGATGAGTAGAAAAGACCGTAAAATTATCTTAATCGCCCAGTGCCTGGTGAATCCCTAGATTAAAAAGGGGGTCAGGTCTTGAAATGACACATTTTTTTAACAACAAGAAATTATTGATGGAAAATGTGTTATTTCAAGACCTGACCCCATATCTTCACACTAATCCTTTTTCATATTCTTCTTCTGTAATCAAGTGGAATATCGAAAAGCCCTTATTTTCTACAAGCCTTATAAATTCATTATTCGGTGTAATTTGTGCATCGCTTGCCAATCTTATATCTGTACTCATATCAGCTCTTCTACTTAAATCGTACTCCCTGGCAAGTTTATTATAATTTATACTCATGATAAAGAATCGTCCCCTGTCACAATCTATCACATTTTTCAAAAAGGTTTCACTTTTTCGAGCCAGCCCATTTTTTGCCAATATTTTTTATCAAAATTTTCATCATTATAGGTCGAAATTAGCCGTTTCATGATAAAAAAGAAGATTTTTGTATGCAACCGATAGGATAGTTTGTCTCTCTTTTTTACAGCCTGGTAGAATTTTTTAGTTTTTTTGGTAAGTGCTTGTTCTATTTTACTTTTTTTATCCGGTTTCACTTCCTGCCAGCTTGCTGCTGCCACTGCCACCCCATAAGAATAGATACGTTTTACTCCTATAAAATTCAGCGTATCTTTCATCGTTTTGAGCGTGCTTCCGGTTCCCAAACCGGCAGTGGTCGATACCAGCATAGCAACTTTGGAAAACATTTTTTCATTGGGCCGATGAGACACCCACATGTAGCATAAATGGTCTATCAAAGCCTTCATGGAACCTGTTACATTGAATCCATAGGTAGGTGAGGATAATATAATGGCATCCGAGTTGAGTAGGGTATCCACAATCGGCAGAACATGTTCATAATGCGGACAATTTTGTTCACCGGTTAAAAAACAATTAAAGCAACCGAGACAAAAATGTGGCATATCCCTGGGCAAGAAAAACTCGGTAAAGGTGACATCTTCATGTACCAGAAAGGTATCTTTTATTATCTTAACACAATGATAAGTGCTTCCTTTCCTTTGATTTCCGTAAATGATGGTAATTTTCATTCAATCTACCTTTCTTCAACGTAAGAAATGCCATTTTATTATAGCCCCCTTACATTTGCACATATTTTTTCCATGCATCTCTCACTACTGGATTTTTACTGAAAAATTTTCTTCTAATTCCCTCATTTACATTATTAAGCGGACAGGAAAAATTAATACAATGAGTACAATAATATTTATTTAATGCTAATTTACCTAAAACTATGAATATAAAATACAGCCCTAAAAAAATATAACTATTTTCTAATATAAAAAAAGTAATTGGATATATCAGAATAATAGTAAAGCCTAAATAAAATATTATTTTTTCATTCAAAGACATGGGGCCGGGCCTATATTTCCATAATTTTGGCGAACCATAGTTTGCCCAACATTTTAATGTTTTGATTTCTGATTCTGCATAATGAGGACAATGCGAACACATAACTCTTATTTCAATAAACCCAAAATAAAATAGAAAGAATACTATCCAGGGAATCAACAGAAAAGGATTGAATTTAATAATAATGATTCCTGCAATAATAAAAAAAGGAACTACTATAAGTAAAAAGCCAAATAATTGTTTAATATTGAAATGGCAAACTAATTTATCGGACAACCCGCAACCATGGCAGTTTTCAGCATTACAAGTATAAAGCGGTTTGTCAGATTCCAAAAACATTTTTGACATATTAACCTAAACCCTATTTGATTTTCCAAAATTATTTAAAAAAGCTTTTGCAGCTTTTCTGGTTTTCGCACTGCTGCTATTTAATTGCTTCTCAACGAAAGATATTATTTTTTCTTTTTCAGCCATTTGTTCAAATAGAACAGAAATAGATTGAATAATATCATGTTTAATCAAGTCTTTTCTTTCTTCTTCATGATGGGTATTCTCTATCTCTAAAAGCTTTTCCATAATCTTTTCAGCTAAATAAGGTTTGTTTTTAGCTATTATTCCTGCACTTATAGCCAGGTACCTGGCAACAATCATGCTCTCATCATCTAAAAATTGAAAATACCGGTCGAAAACCCGATCAAATTTTTTCCCGGTATCCGCATAAGTCAAGTGGGAAATAATATTTATGGCAGACATTCGATGGTAAGCATTGGGGCTTTCTAATAAATCAAAAAAATAGTCCCATTTAGAATATAATACTTGAGAATGCGTCTTGCTAATCTGAAAAATCACTTTATGGCAATTATAACGAAAGAATTCATTTTTAGACTTCAATCCCTGAAGAATCTCATTTAAGATCTCCACATCAGCAATAGCAATTTCTTTTACCTGGTCTAAATGCTCTCCTTTTTTTTCGTTTAAGAAACCATTTATCTTATCTTTTGACATCTTACATCATTCCTTTTTCATATTAATTTTTCGGAAATAAAGGGGTCAGGTCTCAACATTTGACATTCATACTTCCTTCAAAGCTGTTATCACCCTTTGCATGACCTCTTTTATTTCATGATTAACTTCGGTTTTTTGTTCAAATCTTTTAGCAGTCTGGGAAACGGCTGAATAATCCATCTTAAAAAGTTCACCTATTTCAGATAAGGAAAGTGGCGTGAACCGCTTAATGAGATAGATTGCCAAAGAGCGATTCAGGTTTCCTCTTTTTTTATCAAAGATTATACTTCTTTCAATAGGTAATGCTTGAGTCATTTTAGTAATAATCGTATCCACATCATGTTTAGACAGAAAGCGGGTAGAAGGAATTTCTCTTCTTCGACCTAGATGTTCCATCTTTTCTTTTACCTTTTCAATAAAGGTTTCACTGCCAAGAGCGATATGGCGATAGGATTCTCTAATAGGGGTTTTTATATCCTGATTTTCGCTAACATACTCTCGATATTTGCTCATTGCTTTCAAAGTATCATGGTCTATAGATTTTAGTACAAAAGAAGGATCAGATATATCAGATTTTCTTAAATTTAAGTAATCCAAATAACTGCTCCAGGGATAATCTTCTAATTGTTTTATGATTCCGGCACGTAAGGGATTGAGATGAATATAAGCTGAGAGGGTAAGGGCATAATGATCGGCATCCACCAGAATAGATTTAAACCGGCCTTGAAAAAGAGGACCGATGATTTGATGTTTATTACGAAACCAATTGGCATAAGAACTGTTGAGATAATGGATACCTTGAGATAGGTTGGATTTATTCGTTTTAATAAAGAGATGATAATGATTATCCATGAGGCAATAAGCGTAACAAATCATCGAATATTTTATGAGCGTTTCTTTTAATCTTTTTAAAAATATCTCTTTATCTCGGCTGGAATAGAATATCTTCTCTCTTCGATTGCCCCTGGCGGTAATATGATAAAAAGCATTTTCAAAAGATAATCGTAAAGGTCTAGTCATAATAAAATGTTAGCACTTAGATAGAGTTATGTCAAATGTTGAGACCTGACCCCTTTTCTACTTTTTACCTTTTATTAAAAAATTTACTTATATTGAGTTATCCTGAATTAAACCTGATAATACAGAGACTCGCATAATAATTCCCATCAACTTTCTGTTTTCATTAATAACCGCTATGGGATATTTTGTATCAACTGCCATGGGGATAAGTTTTTCCACATAGGTTTCTTCATCAGCAGTAAAATAACACTGTTTAAGTGCTTCTTGTAAAGTTTTTCTCTTTTTTACAGCTTCAATGGCATCATCAATAGTAACAATCCCTTCGAGTTTTCGATTGTCTCCAACTACAAATACACTGGATATACTGTTGCTTTCCATTTCTTTAATGGCTACTTTTAGACCATGTTTCAAGTTGACCATGGCAGTCGGTTTAACCATAATATGCTTAGCCTGTAATACTTTTGAACGGTCAATACCTCTCACAAAATTCTCAATATAAGAATTAGAAGGATTGTTTAAAATATCTTCCGGTTCACCAATCTGGACAATCTCAGCATCTTTCATCACGGCTACACGGTCACCTAGTTTAAAAGCTTCATTTACATCATGAGTAATAAAAACAATGGTCTTTTTTAATTTAGATTGAATATCGAGTAATTCCAGATGCATATCCCGACGTATTAAGGGATCCAGGGCACTAAACGGTTCATCCATCAATAATATATCAGGGTTGTTAGCCAATGCACGTGCCAATCCTACCCGCTGCTGCATTCCTCCGCTTAATTCGGTAATATACTTGTTTTCCCATCCGGATAATCCAACAGATTCAATCGTCTCTAAAGCAATTATCTTTCTTTCTTCTTGTGTCATGCCTCTGACTTCAAGACCATATTCTACATTACCCAGAACAGTCCGATGATTAAATAATCCAAAATTTTGAAACACCATAGCTGCTTTTTTCTGCCTGAATTCCCGTAACTGAGATGGACTATATTTGACCACATCTTCCCCGTCTACATAAATGTTTCCCGCACTAGGTTTATTCAGCATATTTAAACAACGAATCAATGTTGATTTACCGCTTCCAGAAAGACCCATGATGACAAAAAATTCTCCCTCATTCACAACAAATGAGACATTTTTTACGCCAACTGTATAGCCCGTTTCTTTGAATATCTTTTCTTTGGATTGATTTTTCTTTAACCGTTTTAATATTTCCTTGGGTCTTTTCCCAAATATTTTAGTTAGTTTTTCTACTTTTATTTTAATCTTCTCACTCATAGCTGACTAAGCTCCTTTGATTTTCTTATCTAGAAAAAATTGATAGTTTGACTTATTTTGGATATTTATACTTATTGGCAATTCCCTGGGTTATTCTATCAATGGTAATAGCTAGAAAAACAATACTAATTCCTGCTTCAAAACCCATAGCAATATTTATACGGTTAATTGCCTGCAGGACATTTAGTCCTAATCCTTTAGCTCCAATCATAGATGATATTACCACCATGGCCATTGCCATCATGGTGGTCTGGTTGATTCCCATCATAATAGTGGGAAAGGCCTGAGGCAATTCTATCTTGGTTAAAATTTGCCATTTCGTTGAGCCAAAGGCATTTCCAGCTTCCACCATTTCTTTAGACACACCTTTTATGGCTAAACTGGTCAAACGAATAGCCGGCGGAGTAGAATAAATTACTGTAGCAAAAACAGCAGGTACGCTCCCTAACCCGAACAACATGATAGCCGGGATTAAATATACAAAACTGGGCATAGTCTGCATGGCATCCAATACAGGTTTTACCATAGCTCCAAAACGGGAATTATAGGCAATCAGAATACCCAGGGGAACACCGATTAAACAGGCAATGACTACTGCAACCAAAACCACGGATAAAGTAAGCATCATTTCATCCCATAAACCCATGGCACCAATTAAAAAAAGTAAACCGGCAAAAGTAACTCCGGATTTCCAACTAATAAGCTTCCATCCAAGAATAAATACAATAATTATCACACCAACCCAGGGAAACCACATAAATACACTCCGTGCATGTAATAAAAACCATAGTACCCCTTCTTTGATAGCATCGAAAAAGAAATCGTAATTATGGATTAGCCATTTTATAAAACTCTCGACATATTGGCCTATATTGATTGTAAAAAATTCTGGAAAATCAAATAATGTATTCATAATACTAATGATAATTGTTGCCTGCTTCTATTGTTTCAAAGCAGGCAACAATTCCTTTCTTTTATGTTTATTTTAGAAAAAACATTATATGTTTAACTAATTTAATTTAT